>ERZ808240.1013-NODE-1013-length-35777-cov-4.874307_pt1 | contig 35777 bp, 27 predicted proteins | sample MGYA00521084_ERZ808240 | MGnify/ENA primary metagenome ERZ808240 (study PRJEB31516, sample SAMN03275571) | gut metagenome | biome: mammalia-associated habitat; material: feces | host: Papio cynocephalus | place: Kenya | collected 2012-08-06 ... | reverse complement strand
AAAAGCATGAAAGTGCTTGACAGATACGGATGTAAATAATAAAATATTTAATGTGTAGTTTTGAAAGAGCAATCTTTTAAATAGGGGTGTGGTGAAGTGGTATCATAGGGGTCTCCAAAACCTTTGGTGGGAGTTCGATTCTCTCCACCCCTGTTATTTACTGTTTAATATCTTGTGAGACAGCATAAGCACTGGAAGAAAGGAATGCTGAATATCTTTTTTTACAAGATATAATTAAGAAATATTATAATAATATAAAGTATTGACATATATAATTGCCAATACTTTTTTTTAATATTATCATATAAGATGAGTTTTGTAATAATACATTTAAGAGTGTTATAATGAGTGTAAAAATAATTGAAATGGAGATAATATGGTAGATAGTAGTTATTTCAAGAATAATAAAAACAATAGCAGAGGTGGCAAAGGAAATGGTAAACTTATGGACCGGTTAAAAAAGCATAAGTGGATTCCATTGGTCGTTCTTATATTAATCGCATTTGCTATGATTGCCATACAATATATAATGCTGGATGTTCTCCAGTATTCAAGAGAATTGGCTGAACAACAGAAGAATGCCGGATTTATAAATATTTATCCTTTAATAAATAGTTTTTTAAAATAATGAATTTTAAAGTATTGAGTAAATTGGCGTAATGTACTATGTTTTCATGGTAATGAATTTGATTATGTCAAGATGACCCCAGCCCTGCTGGTTATGTGGAAGATTGATTTTGTTGCAGCATTTTTTCAGGCGTGAACGTACTTGTTCAGGAGTAAGGTCATTATTGGTAAGAAGCCGGGCAATAGCACCGCTGACTATAGGTGCAGACATGGATGTTCCACTCTTGGTGGAATATCCATTTTTTCGATTGCTGCATGCAGTAATATTAGAACCGGCTACTACTAGTTCGGGTTTTGGAAAGCCATCTTTTGTAGGACCACGTCCTGAATGAAATGTTTTATCATCCATGGAACCTACTGTGATTATGATATGGCTTGTGCCGGGGGCAGTAATACTTCTGGCGTAAGGACCATTATTACCAGCAGCAGCAACAACAACTATACCATTATGCCACATATTTTCTACATGAGTTATAAGTCTAAGAGTATTTTCGATATCTATATTGTTGTCAGCTGTTGTTCCAAATGATATATTTGCAACTCTGATATTGTATATATCTTTGTTATTAATTATCCAGTTAGTTCCATCTATAACATTGTCTATACGTCCATTACCATATGAATCAAGTACTTTAACGGATATAATGTGACTCATGGGTGCAATCCCTTTAAAACGTCCATTACTTGCTTTTCCACTTCCAGCGATTATTCCTGAAACATGTGTTCCGTGCCCACTGTCATCATAAGGAATACTTCTATTATTAACAAAGTCTTTGAAAGCTGTTATCCGGTTGTCAAAATCTATATGCCTATAGATGCCTGTATCAAGTACGGCAACTCCGATATTTTTATTGGTCATAAATATTTATCCTTTATATGAAATGAGAGAATATTTATATAATTATTTTATTCTGATGCAGCTTAAAAGTTCGGATAACAGAGGAGGTATGTTAGTCTGTAAACTTAACTAATTGTTTGCTTTTTAACGAAAAATCATATATAATATATAAACACTTAATTCATTTTGAAGGTTTTATGTGAATATCGTGAAGAATTGAGAGGTTTGTGATATGGAAAAGAAGAGAATAGTAGTTGCGCTGGGAAGAAATTCATTCGGAGTTACATTTCCAGAACAGCAGGCTAATGTAAAGAAAGCGGCAAGAGCTATTGCAGATCTTGTTGAGGCAAAGTACCAGGTAGTTATTACACATAGTAATGGTCCACAGGTTGGTATGATTCAGACAGCTATGACAGAGTTTGCACGACTTGAACCTGAGGACAGAACAGTTGCACCTATGTCAGTATGTGGTGCTATGAGTGAAGGATATATAGGATATGATCTTCAGAATGCGATAAGAGAGGAGCTTCTTAACAGAGGTATATATAAGACTGTTTCTACTATTATAACACAGGTAAGAGTTGATCCTTTTGATATAGCATTTTCTGAGCCTTCCAAGATTATCGGAAGATATATGACAAAGGAAGAAGCTGAGGCTGAGGAAGAAAAAGGTAACCATGTAATAGAAGAAGAACCAGGAAAGTTCAGAAGGATAATTGCCTCACCTATGCCTATAGATATATATGAAATAGATGCTGTAAAAGCTTTACTTGATGCAGACCAGGTAGTTATAGCTGCTGGTGGCGGTGGAATTCCTGTATTACAGCAGGGTTCTCATCTTAAAGGTGCCTCAGCTATCATAGAGAAAGATTACACAGCTGCTAAGTTAGCTGAATTAGTAGGTGCAGAAACACTTCTTTTCCTTACAGCCTATGACAGACTTACTATAGGAAAGGGAACAGCTGATGAAAAAGAATTTGATAAGGTTACTGCATCAGATCTTCATCAGTACATTAAAGCAGGACATTTCCCAGCAAAGACAACATTCCCTAAGGTTGATGCATCTATAAGATTTGTTACAGCCAACCCGGATAGAAAGGCTGTTATTACTAATCTTGAAAAAGCTAAAGAAGGACTTGCAGGAAAGACAGGAACTACTATAACAGCTTAAGAATAACGTATAGATAATGTAAATGTCAGAAAATATAAAGCATAAAGCAGAAGCCAAACTGCTTAATTTACGTTAACGCTATTAACACGAAACTTTAATCTGACAACATATTTTACATTGATTACAACATAATAAGAACAACATACAACATTTCCCAATAACACCCCCAAACCTATGCTATAATGTGCATAAGCAATGAGCCGTGCCTGATGAAAGAATAACAAAGTGCTGTGCTAGCACAAAGCACTTTGCTATTCTTACATCAGATAGGGCGAAAGCCCGACAGTCCAAGAAAGCTTTGCTTTCTTGGACATGCACGGCGGATGAAAGGAGTGATAACAAAGTGCTGTGCTAGCACAAAGCACTTTGCTATTCTTACATCAGATAGGGCGAAAGCCCGACAGTCCAAGAAAGCAAAGCTTTCTTGGACATGCACGGTATTATTTAGTTATTGGGAGGTGTTTTTTTGTTATTATTTAATTTACAAAAGAGATGGGCTGAGGTGGACAGCTTAATGGAGCATCTATATGACATGGGGATGGATGTGTGTAATGTATATGATGGACAGAATGTAACAGATGAAATATGGAGGCTTGATACAAAAGAAACGAAAGAACTGTTTATAAGACACAGATATGTTGTGATAATAGTTTCCGATGAATTATTTTCAAGTGTAAGTGCGTTATATTATATTGAAGTGGTAAGAAAACTATACCAGAAAGAGAAAATCAAAATTTATGTTATTAATAATATATCATCTGATAAATATCCTAATCGTTGTAAATGGCTTTCCGAATGTATTGAAATAAAAGATTATCAAATACCAGCAGATGAGAAGACATATGCCTATGCTATGGATATTGTTCTTGGTGTTACATATGATTTATTTATGGATAAAGATAATGATATATGTATGTAAGTTATGCTAATTGCACTATCAGATTGTATTAAATGACCGATATGTATAAGATACTGAAAGTAATGGGATATTAAAAGCATATAAAACTATATTTTAATACTTGCTTTTAATTAGATAACCATATATAATTGTTGTGTTTTAGTATTATGGGGCAGTATTGTTAGGTACGATATTATATTTTAATAATGTGTATATCAGTCCCTTAATATATCAGATTAATAGACGAATCAGTTAAGTTAACCATTAATGGAGGAATGATATAATGATTAGTGCAAATAACGTGACACTTCGTATAGGAAAAAAGGCTCTTTTTGAGGATGTAAATATTAAGTTTACAGAAGGAAACTGTTATGGTCTTATAGGTGCCAATGGTGCGGGTAAGTCAACATTTTTAAAGATTCTTACAGGTCAGATTGAACCAAGTAAGGGTGATGTAACCATAACACCTGGTCAGAGATTGTCCTTCCTTGAACAGGATCACTTCAAATATGATGACTATACAGTTCTTGATACTGTTATTATGGGTAATGCAAGACTTTATGAGATAATGAAGGAAAAAGAAGCTATATATGCAAAGGAAGATTTCACAGAAGAAGATGGTAATAAAGCAAGTGAACTTGAAGCAGAATTTGCTGATATGAACGGATGGGAAGCAGAATCAGATGCAGCTCAGCTGCTTAACGGTTTAGGTATCACTACAGATTTGCATTACAAGAATATGTCGGAACTAAGTGGTAGTGAAAAGGTTAAAGTTCTTCTTGCAAAGGCTCTTTTTGGCAACCCTGATATTCTGTTACTCGACGAGCCAACTAACCACCTTGATCTTGATGCAATTGCATGGCTTGAAGAGTTCCTTATCAATTTCGAGAATACAGTTATAGTTGTATCACACGACAGATATTTCCTTAATAAGGTATGTACGCAGATAGCAGATATAGATTATGCCAAGATTCAGTTATATGCTGGTAATTATGATTTTTGGTATGAGTCAAGCCAGCTTATTATCAAGCAGATGAAGGAAGCTAATAAGAAGAAAGAAGAAAAGATAAAGGAACTTCAGGACTTCATTCAGAGGTTCTCTGCTAATGCCTCAAAGTCTAAGCAGGCTACATCACGTAAGAGAGCATTAGAGAAGATTGAACTTGATGAAATCAGACCATCAAGCAGAAAGTATCCTTATATAGATTTCAGACCAGCCAGAGAGATTGGTAATGAAGTACTTACAGTTGAAGGTATATCTAAGACAATAGATGGTGTTAAAGTCCTTGATAATATTTCATTTATAGTAAACAGAGAAGATAAAATAGCATTTGTGGGTTCTAACGAACTTGCTACAACAACTTTGTTCAATATTCTTACAGGAAATATGGAGCCAGACGAAGGTTCTTACAAATGGGGTGTAACTACTTCACAGGCTTATTTCCCTAAGGACAGTGCAGCAGAGTTTAACAGGGAAGATACAATCGTTGAATGGCTTACACAGTATTCACCAGATCCAGATCCAACATATGTAAGAGGTTTCCTTGGACGTATGTTATTTGCCGGAGATGATGGTGTTAAGAAAGTAAAGGTACTTTCAGGTGGAGAGAAAGTAAGATGTCTTATATCTAAGATGATGATTATGGGAGCAAATGTACTTATATTCGATGACCCTACTAACCATCTTGATATGGAATCAATTACAGCTCTTAATAATGGACTTATAAAGTTTCCAGGTGTTGTGCTTTTCACATCACATGACCATCAGTTTATACAGACGACAGCTAACCGTATTATGGAGATAGTTCCATCAGGTCAGCTTATTGATAAGATCACTACATATGATGAATACCTTGAGAATGATGATATGGCAAGAAAACGTCAGGGATTTGCAGAAGCAGCAAGTGATGATGAAGATTAATTAAAAAGGAAGTACCTGCGAAGCATGACGTATGAGTATGAAAGCACGGGTTCGTGAGTGCAGGATGTAAAAAGAAAAAATAATAAAACAATATCATAATTAAGAATGGAAAGATGTCACATACCAATGATTCGTTGTTTGCGGATAGATTTGTATAGTGGCATCTTTCTTGCGTTAGGATAATGGAAATGTTATACTGGATAAGTTATATAATTACTTTTATGGCAGTGTAACTGTCAGATTGTTATGAGAAGAATTATAAACGTCAGAATTAAAATGCATATATGTGACGTTTATGCATGACAATTATAAATGATAAATAAGGTTATATATGGAGGAATTAAACAATTATGGCTTCAAATACAAAAAAGAACAGAAGTCAAAGTAATAATACATCAAAAAGCAGTACATCCAGAAAAAAATCAACGGGTACATCTGGCAATGGCAGAGCTTCCTTAAAGAATAGTTCTTCAAAGAAAAGTTCTACAACAAGAAAGAATACGGCATCTAGTAGTTCACAAGGTGGTTCATCAGGAAGCAGTTCTGCACGCACTTCAAAAGCTCAGAGCAATCCTTTAAGAGATGAGATTGTTCTTTTACTGGCATTTGCATGTACAATAATTCTGCTGCTTAGCAACTTTAATCTGGCAGGTACAGTTGGACAGTCTGTAAAATGGGTTATGTTCGGGCTTTTCGGCATTGCTGCATATATAATTCCATTCATAATAGCAGGCAGCATCCTTTTTATGCTTGCTAACAAAGATATAATAGGAGTTATGCGTATTAAAGCAATAGCAGTTTATGCTTTGTCAGTTATTGCATCGGCTGTATGGCAGAGGATTACGAATATACCAGATGTTAAAGATTCTGTTGGTTCTTATTTTTCATATTGTTCAGAGCATAAGACCGGAGGTGGGTTCTTTGGAGGAATCCTGTGTAAAATATTAAGTCCTCTTGGTGTTGCAGGAACAATGGTTATACTTATAATACTTGCAATAATATGTATTATTTTGATAACAGAGAAATCATTTATAGGTGGATTAAGAAATAGCGGACATAGAATTGTTAAGGAAGCAAGAGAAGATTATTCAGCGTATAGGGAACATTCTTCTATGAGCTTGAAAGAAAATGGTATAAGCGATGAAGAATATCGTGCTATGCGTGAAGAGGAGAGACATCAGGCAAGAATAAGAAGACTTGAGAAAAAAGAGCAGGCCATAGCTGCAAAGAAAGCAAAGGAAGAGGCTATGGCGGGGGCGCGTATGAACAATATAGTAAGAGGTGTTACCAAAGATCTTACTATACAGGACAGGCAGCAGGATGAAGATATCCAGGATATAGATATACATGAGATTGAACCGGTAAGAAATGATGTTGATGTATACATGGATGATATATATGATCCATTAATTATACCAAGAAAGCATATTAACACAGATGAAGATTATGAGAATGGCAGCAGCTATGATGAGGATGATAGCAGCAATTCTGATATAGGTGATAATATTAACATGAACAATGATGAAATAACTGATAATGTTAATATGCTTTATGGTAAAGTCATAGATGATAAAGTTATGGATGATGATATTAATAATATTAATAATATTAATAATATTAATATGCATAATGCGGATATCACAGATGATGATTATATAAGAACTGATACAGATATGGATTCTGATGCCGGTATGAATAGAAATGATGTTGATGTAACTGATTCTGATATATGGGAGATTCATAGCAAAAGACAGTCTGGGAATGGTGAAAATAGTGAAGAGTATGGAAAAAGAGATGATGATATAGAACCAGATTGTAATGATGATAATGATTATGATAAAACATATGAAGAAGCAATAAGTACAAACGAGTATTATCCAAAAAATGATGGATTGGATGATTATGAAGATAGAGGCAATGAAAAAAAGCCCAATGAAGAAAATACAGAGGATAGGTCTGGTGTGCTGGAAAATGAGCAGTCACAGTCAGCACATAAAAGAGAATATAAGTTTCCACCTGTCAGTCTTCTTAATAGAAATACACAATCCTCTTCATCTAATCTTGAAAGAGAAAACCGCAATACAGCTATTACATTAAAGCAGACACTGCAGAATTTCGGTGTAAAGGTAGATATAACAGATATAAGCTGTGGACCAGCGGTTACAAGGTATGAGTTAAAGCCGGAGCTTGGAGTTAAAGTCAGTAAGATAGTTTCCCTTGCAGATGACATAAAGCTTAGTCTTGCAGCAGCAGATATAAGAATTGAGGCACCTATTCCTGGTAAATCAGCCATTGGTATAGAGGTTCCTAACAAGGAGGCAGGAAGTGTATTCTTAAGGGAACTTATTGAAAATGAAGCATTTAAGAATAATACATCAAAGATAGCATTTGCAGCAGGTAAAGATATTGCTGGAAAGACCATAGTTGCAGATATAGCCAAGATGCCACATCTTCTTATAGCAGGAGCGACAGGCTCTGGTAAGTCAGTATGTATCAATACTATTATTATGAGTATTCTGTATAAGGCAAGACCGGATGAGGTAAAGATGATCATGGTTGATCCTAAGGTGGTAGAACTTAGTACATATAATGGTATACCACATCTGTTACTTCCAGTGGTAACTGATCCTAAGAAGGCAGCAGGTGCACTTAACTGGGCAGTTAATGAGATGAACAAGCGTTATAAGCTGTTTGCAGACATGGGAGTGCGTAATCTTAAGGGGTATAATGATGCCGTTGAAAAGATGGACGTTAAAGAAGGCGATGTTCCAGTTGAAAAATTACCTCAGATAGTTATAATTGTTGATGAGCTTGCAGATCTTATGATGGTTGCTCCAGGAGAAGTGGAAGATGCAATATGCCGTCTTGCACAGCTTGCCAGAGCAGCAGGAATACATATGGTTATTGCAACACAAAGACCATCTGTTAATGTTATAACTGGACTTATTAAAGCCAATGTTCCATCAAGAATAGCATTTTCGGTTTCATCCGGAGTTGATTCAAGAACAATTCTTGATATGAATGGAGCAGAGAAATTGCTCGGTAAAGGTGATATGTTATACTTCCCATCCAATATCCCAAAGCCAATAAGAGTCCAGGGAGCGTTTGTATCAGATGAAGAAGTATCAAGGGTCGTTGATTTCCTTAAAGAAAATATGACAGAGGAGGCACAGTATGATGAGAGTATTGCAGATACTGTTGCTAATAAGGCTAACAGCAGTCAGGCATCTGATGGACAGAATGATAATGACAGCTTGTTTGAGGATGCAGGAAGGTTTGTGATAGAAAAGGAAAAGGGCTCTATAGGTATGTTACAAAGACAGTTCAAGATAGGCTTTAACAGGGCTGGAAGAATAATGGACCAGCTTGCACAGGCAGGAGTTGTAGGACCCGAGATAGGAACAAAGCCAAGAAAGGTTCTTATGAATCAGGAAGAGTTCGAATCTTATATAAATAATAATTAATTATGAATAATGACCAGGAAAGGATAAAATCATGACAGTAAAAAGTGATATTGAAATCGCACAGGAAGCAAAGTTATTAAATATTAAAGACGTAGCGGCAAAGGTAGGAATTACCGAAGATGAACTCGAGATGTATGGAAAGTATAAGGCAAAGCTATCAGATGAACTTATACACAGAGTTGAGAAGAATGAAGATGGAAAGCTTGTTCTTATAACAGCTATTAATCCTACTCCTGCAGGAGAGGGAAAGACAACTATAAGTCTGGGACTAACAGAAGCTTTATGCCAGAGAGGTGTTAATGCGATTGCAGCGTTAAGAGAACCTTCACTTGGACCATGCTTTGGCATAAAGGGTGGAGCAGCAGGCGGAGGATATGCACAGGCTGTTCCTATGGAAGACCTTAATCTTCATTTTACAGGAGATTTCCATGCCATAACATCAGCTAATAATCTTTTAGCAGCTATGTTAGATAACCATATTCATCAGGGCAACGCACTTGGTATTGATACTAAAAGAGTTGTATGGAAAAGATGCATGGATATGAATGACAGAACATTAAGAAATATCGTTATAGGTCTTGGTGATAAACCTAATGGTGTTGTAAGGGAGGATCATTTTATTATAACGGTTGCATCAGAAATCATGGCTATATTATGTCTTGCTGAAGATATGAAAGACTTAAAAGAAAGACTTTCAAAGATAATAGTTGCATATAATTATGCAGGAGATCCTGTTACAGCAGCTGACCTTAAAGCTACAGGAGCTATGGCTGCTCTTTTAAAGGATGCTATAAAGCCTAATATGATACAGACACTCGAGGGTACACCTGTACTTGTACACGGCGGACCATTTGCTAATATAGCGCATGGATGTAACTCAGTAAGGGCAACTAAGCTTGCAATGAAGCTTGCTGATGTGGCAGTTACAGAGGCAGGTTTTGGAGCTGATCTTGGAGCTGAGAAATTCTTTGATATAAAGTGCAGAAAGGCAGGTCTTAAGCCGGCAGCAGCGGTTATTGTAGCTACAGTAAAGGCATTAAAGTATAATGGTGGCGTTCCTAAGACAGAGCTCTGCAGGGAAAATATGGAGGCCTTAAAGAAAGGTATTGTTAATCTTGATAAACATATTGAGAATATACATAAGTATGGAGTGCCAGTTATAGTGACACTTAATTCATTTATCACAGATACACAAGAAGAGTATGAGTTCATTAAAAAGCATTGCGAGGAATTAGGATGCGAGTTTGCACTTTCCAATGTATGGGCTAAAGGTGGAGAAGGCGGACAGGAGCTTGCTGACAAGGTACTGAATACTATAGAAAACAAGAAAAGTGATTTTGCACCTCTATATGGGGATGAACTTCCACTTGAAGAGAAGATATTAAAGATAGCTAAGGAAATATATGGAGCTGATGGCGTTACATATGATGCAAAGGCAAAGAAAGAACTTGATCATATAACACAGATGGGATTTGGTAACCTCCCTGTATGTATGGCTAAGACACAGTATTCGCTTTCAGATGATGCAACAAAGCTTGGAAGACCGGAAGGTTTTACTATTAACATCAGGGAAGTATATGTTGATGCAGGTGCGGGTTTTGTAGTTGCCCTTACTGGTAAGGTTCTTACTATGCCAGGATTACCTAAGGTACCAGCAGCAGAAGGCATAGATTACGATGAAAACAAAGAAAGAATAACAGGTTTATTCTAAAAAAATGTGTGCAGAAATGAGGAGTATTATGCAGCTTAAAAATATATTAGACATATGTGCAGATAATGAAATAGAAAAGTTTGAATATACATTATTAAAAGGCAGCGTTGATACAGAAGTTACCGGTATTGCATCAGATTCAAGAAAAGTAACTGATGGCGGAATATTTGTATGTATTGTAGGAGCAGTAAGTGACGGACATAAGTATATTGGGCAGGTAAAGGACAAAGCAGCTGTCATAGTTGTACAGAAAGGTTCGGATTATGAGATTCCATCTGACGATATTACATTAATAGAATGTGATAACACAAGGCTTGCACTCGCACTTATGTCAGCTGCATTTTATGGCAATCCTGATAAGGAGTTATTCACAATAGGAATTACTGGAACTAAGGGTAAGACAACAACAACTTATATGATTAAGAATGTTTTATGTGCATGTGGAATAAAAACAGGACTTATTGGAACTATAGAAACCGTAATGGGTGATGAAACTATTCCTTCATGTAATACAACACCAGAATCAATCCAGATTCATGAAACATTCCGTAAAATGGTGGATGCAGGATGTAAGGCAGTAGTTATGGAGGTTTCTTCACAGGGACTTAAACTGGACAGAACAGCTGGAATTATGTTTGATATAGGTGTGTTTACTAATATTGAACCAGACCATATAGGACCTAATGAGCATGCTTCATTTGAGGAATATCTTGAGTGTAAAGCTAAACTTTTCAAGCAGTGCAAGACGGGAATAGTTAATGCTGACGATAAGCATACTAAAGATATATTAAAGGGAGCTGTATGTAAGGTCGAAAGTTATGGAGTGTCAGAAAAAGCAGATATAAGAGCTGTGGATGTTAAACTGCTGCATGAGCCAGGAAAGATAGGTCTTACATACAAGTGCCAGGGACTTATAAATATGGATGTAGCCTTATCACTTCCAGGAATGTTTTCTGTTTACAATTCATTATGTGCAATAGCAGTTACAAGACATTTTAAAGTTGATAAGGATATAGTAGAAAATGTGCTGAAAGATGTTAAGGTGAAGGGAAGAATTGAACTTGTCAAGGTATCTGACCAGTTCACGCTTATGATAGACTATGCACATAATGCTATGTCTCTTGAAAGTATCCTTAAAACATTAAAAGAATATAATCCTCATAGACTTATATGTCTTTTTGGTTGCGGTGGAAACCGTTCCAAGGAGAGAAGATTCGAGATGGGTGAAGTGTCTGGAAAATATGCAGACCTTACTGTTATAACATCAGATAATCCAAGATTCGAAGAACCTGAGGCTATAATGGAAGATATTAAGACAGGTATAAGTAAGACTAATGGTAAGCATATTGATATAGTAGACAGAAAAGAAGCTATAAAATATGTTATAGAGCATGGTGAGCCTGGGGATATTATAGTACTGGCAGGTAAAGGACATGAGGATTACCAGGAAATAAAGGGTGTTAAGTATCCTATGGATGAAAGAGTACTTATAGCTGAGGTTCTTGATGAATTAAAGGAGAAGAATGTACGCTGATATTATAATAGACATATCACACGAACAACTTGATAAGACGTTTCAATATGCAATACCATCCGGGCTTGCTGATGATGTGGAGATAGGTAGTGTTGTAATGGTTCCTTTTGGCAGAGGCAACAGAATGATAACAGGATATGTTATTAGGATAACCAATGAGCCTTCTTATGATGTCAATAAGATTAAATATATAGATAGCATTGTAAAAAACAGGGTTAATGCAGCAACAGATATGATTAAGCTTGCTGCGTGGTTAAAAACACACTATGGATGTACCATGAATCAGGCATTAAAAACTGTTATTCCAGTTAAGGATAAGATTAACCAGAAGGTTAAGAAAGCAATATGTCTTAATGTGGATGAAAGCAGAGCTGAGGAACTGCTCGCAGTATATAAGAAAAGAGCAAGAGCTAAGCAGAGGCTTTTAGAGGCACTTATGCAGGAACCGGTTATAGATAGTGAGATAGTAAAGACTAAGCTTAATATATCAGCTTCGACTATGAAATCAATGGAAGAAGAAGGCGTTGTCGTTATTAAGACGGAGGAATATTACCGGAATCCGGTTTCTGATAAGAAAGTGTTTGGCAAGGATGTGGTACTCAATGAAGAACAAAAAAAGGCTGCAGAGAGTATTGTGAATGATTATGATAATAAAAGTTACAGAACTTACCTTATACATGGTGTTACAGGAAGTGGAAAAACAGAAGTGTATATGGAAGTTATAGAACATGTCATAGCTGGTGGCAGGCAGGTTATTATGCTGATACCTGAGATTGCACTTACTTTTCAGACTGTCCAGAGGTTCTACCACAGATTTGGTGATAAGGTTTCTATTATTAATTCCCGTATGTCAAAGGGGGAAAGGTATGACCAGTTTTTGCGTGCCTTAAGAGGAGAGGTCAGTATAATGATAGGCCCAAGGTCGGCACTTTTTACACAGTTTCCCAACCTTGGACTTATCGTTATAGATGAGGAACATGAAGGCGCATATAGATCTGAACAGATTCCAAGGTACCATGCGGTTGAAACAGCTATACATATAGCTAAGGAGCATAATGCATCAGTTATATTAGGCTCGGCTACACCTTCAATAGATAGCTTTTACAGGGCCATGAATGGTGAATTCAAGCTGCTTACACTAAAAAACAGGGCAGGTGATAGTGAACTGCCACAGGTATACATATCTGATATGAGAAGTGAATTAAAAGCTGGAAACAGAACTATATTTTCTACAAAGCTGCAGGAGCTGATAAGAGACAGGCTTGATAAGAAAGAACAGATAATGTTGTTTCTTAATAAGCGTGGTACAGCGGGGTTCGTATCATGCAGAGCCTGTGGTTATGTTTACAAGTGTCCACATTGTGATGTATCTATGACTGCACACCGTAATGGTAAGCTTGTATGTCATTACTGTGGCTACGAAACACCACTTGTCAGGATATGTCCTAAGTGTGGTTCAAGGTATATATCAGGATTCAGGGCAGGAACAGAGGCTGTTGAGGATGCTGTGCATAAGATGTTTCCAGATGCGAGGGTACTTCGTATGGATATGGACACAACCAAAGGAAAAGACGGACATGAACATATTCTTAATGCATTTGCAACGGAGCAGGCAGATGTGCTTGTTGGAACACAGATGATAGTTAAAGGACATGATTTTCCAAAGGTAACACTTGTTGGAATAGTAGCTGCGGATATGTCATTATATGCCAGTGATTACAGGGCTGTTGAGCGTACTTTCCAGCTTGTTACACAGGCTGCAGGCAGGGCAGGACGTGGAATAAGAAAAGGTGAAGTGGTGATACAGACATATTCACCAGATAATTATGGTATAATATGTGCTGCAAGACAGGATTACACTGGATTTTATGATAAAGAAATATCATATAGAAAAATGCTTTCATATCCACCAGTTAATAATATGATAAGGATTAACATAAGCTCAGCGGATGAGGAAAAACTGGCTACAGCCACAGACTGTATAAAAAAGCTGCTTGACAAGAGGACGGAAAAACTTACAACAGATATAAAAATACTTGGACCATCTAATGCACCTATATATAAAATAAGTGATGTATACACGAAAGTAATATATTTAAGAAGTGCTGATTTTGGTGGTCTGTCATATCTTATGGATTGTATAGATAAGTACACCCAGGATAACGATATGTATAAAAATATAAGTATACAATATGATGTTAACTGACAGGTAAGTATGTAAAAGCTATCGTCTTGAAAATATATAACATTTTCAGGAGTGGTTTTAAACAGAATAAAAATGGTATGTGGTTAATTGCATTTAATTGTAATTAAGACATAATATAAAATATAAATCATAGCGATATGTTGTTTGATAAAATGGAGGAATAATAATGGCAATAAGAAATATAAGAACACTTGGTGATGAAATACTCAGGAAAAAGGCTAAAGAGATAACAGAAATGACACCTAGAATACAGGAACTTATAGATGATATGTTTGAGACAATGTATGAGGCTAATGGTGTCGGACTTGCAGCACCACAGGTTGGTGTAAGAAAAAGACTTGTTGTTATTGATTGTGGAGATGACCCTATAGTACTTATTAATCCTGTAGTGCTTGAAACAAGTGGTTCACAGACGGGGCAGGAGGGATGTCTTAGCGTACCAGGTAAGTCAGGAATAGTAACAAGACCATCATATGCAAAGGTTAAAGCACTCAATGAGGATATGGAAGAAATTATTGTAGAAGGTGAAGAACTTCTTGCAAGATGTCTCCTGCATGAGATAGATCACCTTGACGGAATAATGTATGTTGACAAAGTTGAAGGAAAACTTTTTGATACTGAAACGGAGGATGATGAATAGTGAAGGTTGTATTTATGGGCACTCCTGACTTTGCTGTTGGGACACTTAAAGCTTTAGTTGAAGCCGGACATGAAGTAGCTGCAGTTGTAACACAGCCTGATAAGCCAAAGGGGAGAAGCAGAGAACTTGTATTCTCGCCTGTTAAGGAAGAAGCTGTAAAACTTGGAATAGAAGTATTACAGCCGGTAAAGGCAAGAGATGAAGAGTTTGTAGAAAAGCTGGGAACATATAATGCAGATGTATTTGTTGTTGTTGCATTCGGACAGATACTTCCTAAGAGTATAATAGATATGCCAAGACTTGGCTGTGTAAATGTACATGCATCCCTACTTCCTAAGTATAGGGGAGCATCTCCTATACAATGGGCGGTTATAGATGGATGTGAATATTCAGGCGTCACAACCATGAAGATGGATGAAGGCCTTGATACTGGGGATATCCTGCTTGTTAAAAAGGTAAAGCTTGATAAGAAAGAAACAGGTGGAAGTCTTTTTGACAGATTAAGTGTTGTTGGTGCGGATTTACTTATAGAAACACTCAAGGGGCTTGAAGATGAAACAATAACACCAGTTCCACAGGATGATTCTAAGAGTTCGTATGTTAAAATGTTAAAGAAATCAATGGGAGAACTGGATTTTAGCAAACCAGCACATGATATAGAGTGCTTAATAAGAGGACTTAATCCATGGCCTAGTGCATATACACATTATAATGGCAGGATGTTAAAGATATGGGATGCAGATGTTATAAGTGATATATCAGATATAGCTGGAATATCCGGCATGTCTGAATCAACAGATCAAGTACATGATATGGAAGAAGCTGAAGCTGGTACAGTGTGCTTTGTAGATAAAAAGAGACTTATAATAAAATGTGGTAAAGATTATTTAAGCGTTAATGAAGTACAGCTTGAAGGCAAGAAGAGAATGAAGACGGATGTCTTTTTGCTTGGATGTAAGGTTGAAAAGGGCACAGTACTTGGTAAGGCAGAAAATAAGTAAATATTGATATAATAAGTAGTTTATGTATTATTATGAAAGGGCATGGTTTATATGGAAGTCAATTTAAGAGCAGTTGTGCTTGATATACTTACAGAGATTGAGAAAGAAGGGGAATTTTCCCATATAACTATTAACAATGCTCTTTCTAAGTATCAGTACCTTGATAAAACGCAGAGAGCATTCATAAACAGACTTTCACTTGGTACTATAGAGAGCAGAATAGAACTTGATTATATAATTAACCAGTATTCCAAAACACCCATTAATAAGATGAAACCGCTCATAAGACGTATTATGAGAATGGCTGTTTACCAGATTATATATATGGAAAATGTGCCGGATTCTGCTGCATGTAATGAAGCGGTAAAGCTTGCAGCCAAGAGAGGCTTTACAGGACTTAAAGGCTTTGTTAATGGCGTGTTAAGAAATATATCGCGTAATAAAGAAGATATCATATATCCGGATAAAGAAAAAAATACACAATATTATCTGTCAGTGAAATACTCTATGCCTGACTGGATAATAAACATGTGGAAAGAATATATGTCATATGAAGAAATAGAAAATATTCTTACCGGCATGAAAAAGGATAAAAAGACATATATAAGATGTAATACGTTAAAAGGAAGTCCTGGACGTATAAAGAAAATATTAGAAGAAGAGAATGTGACAGTAAGGGCTGTTAAAGATATACCATATGCATATGAGATATCGGATTATGATCACCTCACATCGTTAAAAAGTTTTAATGAAGGGCTGTATCAGATACAGGATATAAGTTCAATGCTGGAAGGTGAATACGCAGCACCATCAGTTAATAGTCTTATTGTAGATGTATGCGCAGCTCCTGGAGGCAAGTCTGTAAATGCCGCATTAAAAATGGCGGAGTCAGCGTATAAGAACATATCTGATATACCAGAAAGTGGTATAGAAGCTGCTGTTATAAATAGCATAGAAGGAAAGGTTATATCAAGAGATATATCTGATTATAAGGCTTCATTAATAAATGATAATATATACAGACTCGGAATCCCTTATATAAATGTACAGGTACATAATGCATTGGAAATAGATAACAGTCTTGTTGGAAAAGCGGATATAGTTATAGCAGATCTTCCATGCTCAGGACTTGGAATTATGGGAAGAAAGCCAGATATAAGATATAATATAAGCGCAGATAAGATAAAAGATATAATAAATCTCCAACAGGATATACTGAGGGTGATAAGCAGATATGTAAAACCTGGAGGAGTTCTTGTATACAGTACATGTACTATTAACAGGGCAGAAAATGAGGATAATGCTGACTGGATATGTGATAATCTTGGGTTTATCAGGGATGGTGAATATAATCAGATGTTACCATCCAAAGATAAAGATAATGATGGATTTTTTATTGCAAGACTTATAAAGAAATGAGGTAAGTATGGATAAGGTTGATATTAAGTCACTTAATTATGATGAATTAATAGATTATATTGTAAGTGCCGGCGAAAAGAAATTCAGGGCGGCACAGCTGTATTCATGGATGCATGAAAAACTTGCAGATAGTTATGATGAGATGACTAATATATCAGATAAATTAAAGAACCAGTTAAAAGAAGATACATTGTATACATGTCTTGAACCGGTAAGAGTGCAGGAATCAAAGATAGATGGGACAAAAAAGTATCTTTTTAGACTACATGATGATAATCTTATCGAAAGTGTTCTTATGAAGTATCATCATGGTAATTCTGTATGCATATCATCGCAGGTTGGATGTAAAATGGGCTGCAGATTCTGTGCTTCGACACTGAATGGATGCGTAAGAAATCTTACGCCATCGGAGATGCTAGACCAGATATACAGGATACAGAAGCTTAATAATGAACGTATAAGCAATATTGTTATTATGGGTTCGGGCGAACCTATGGATAATTATGACAATGTCGTGAAATTCCTGGAACTTATCAATAGTGAAAAGGGGCTTAATATAAGTCAGAGAAATATAACAGTATCTACATGTGGTATTGTGCCAAGGATAAAACAGTTAGCCGACCTTAAGCTGCAGATAACATTGGCTATATCTCTTCATGCACCAAACGATGAATTAAGAAAAACGATGATGCCAATAGCTAATACCTACAGTATCGAACAGATAATGCAGGCATGCAGGTATTACCTGTCACAGACAGCAAGAAGAATATCTTTTGAATATAGTCTTGTTAAAGGGGTCAATGATTCAACAGAGTGTGCAAGACAGCTTATAAAACTTGTGCATGGAATGAATTGTCATATTAATCTTATTCCGGTTAATCCAATCAAGGAAAGAGATTATGAACAGTCAGAAAAGAATTCCATACATAAGTTTAAAGAAATACTTGAAAAAGCTGGCATTAATGTTACAATAAGACGTGAAATGGGGCGTGATATAGATGGAGCCTGTGGACAGCTAAGACAGAATCATATAGATGGAAGCTTAAAGAATATAATTTAGAGAATAACAGAAATGTAATTATTGTAATAGCTTAATTATAAAAGTATATAAAAGCGATTGAAACATATCGCTTTTTTTGATGTTTTATGATAGAATGCTACTGTTCAGATTCATAAAATTAATCATCACCATTAAAATGTTTCTGAATATAATGCATAATAATATTGCATTAATGTAATGTTAAAAGTATATAGGCATATACTTATTGAAAAGAGAATGGAGAGAGAGATGAATGCATTTGCAAAGACGGATGTTGGAATTGAAAGAGCCGTCAATCAGGATTATGTCTATGCAAAGCTTGATAATATAGGGTGTCTGCCTAATCTTTTTGTGGTTGCCGATGGTATGGGTGGACACAAAGCAGGTGATATGGCATCTAGATATACGGTAGATACACTTGTTGAGTTATTAAAAGAGTCGGGCGGAAAAGATCCTCTTGATGCAATTAATAACAATATTAAGCTTGTTAATACCCTGCTTTTAAAAAAGGCAGGAGAGTCAGAAGAATATGAAGGTATGGGAACAACACTTGTAGTTGCAAGTGTGTTTGGCAATACATTAAGGGTCGCTAATGTTGGAGATAGCAGACTTTATGTTATAGGCGATGATATAACACAGATAACAAGGGACCACTCGCTTGTTGAAGAAATGGTACAGCTTGGGCAGATTGATAGAAAAGCAGCGAGGACACATGAAAAGAAAAATTATATAACCAGAGCTATCGGAGGTTGTGAGACGGTAGATGCGGAGATGTTCTCTGTAGATCTTAAGGACAACGATATTATTCTTATGTGCTCGGATGGACTTACCAATATGCTTGAGGACACGGAGATTCTACATATTGTAAGAGAAAGTGCTGACATTAGGGAAGCCGCAGACAGCCTTATAGATAAGGCTAATAGTAATGGTGGTAAAGATAATATATCGGTAGTATTGATTGAACCATAAGTTGGAAAGGTAAAGAATCATGTTAAGAGAAGGAATGTTTTTAGCCGACAGATATGAAATAATTGAACAGATAGGTACCGGTGGAATGGCTGATGTATATAAGGCCAAGTGTCATAAGCTTAACAGGTATGTTGCTATTAAGGTTATGAAATCGGAATTCAGCCAGGATAAGACATTTGTAAGCAAGTTCTGGGCTGAGGCACAGTCAGCAGCAGGACTGGTTAATCCTAATGTTGTCAATGTTTATGATGTAGGCGTTGAGAATGGAATATATTATATAGTCATGGAACTTGTTGAAGGTATAACTCTTAAGAAGTATATTGAAAAAAGAGGCAAGCTTCCATATAAAGAGGCCGTAAGCATAGCAATACAGGTTGCTAATGGTATGGATGCTGCACATAAGCATAAGATTGTCCATAGAGACATTAAACCACAGAATATAATCATATCCAAAGAAGGTAAAGTTAAAGTTACAGATTTTGGTATTGCAAAGGTGGCTTCTTCAGCTACTATTAATACATCAGCTTCCATGGGATCAGTGCACTACATATCGCCTGAGCAGGCCCGTGGCGGATATTCTGATGAGAGAAGTGATATATATTCTCTTGGTATTACACTTTTTGAAATGCTCACAGGTACTGTTCCTTTTGATGGCGATTCAGCTGTATCAGTTGCAGTACAGCATATACAGGATAGTATACCAGCACCATCACAGCTTGTTGAGGGCATACCAGTAAGTGTAGATAAGATAGTACTTAAGTGTACACAGAAAAAAACAGACAGAAGATATCAGTCAGCTTCTGATCTTATTGCCGATCTTAAGAAGTCACTTGTTATGCCAGATGAGGATTTTGTTAAGATGGGTTCTGTGTATGATAGTGCGATACATGAGGATAATAACAATGACGGGTCTGATGATACAGATGATGAGCTTCTTGACAATGATTCGGATAATGATGAAGATATAGATGATGAGAGAAATGATAAGCTTGAGCTTGTTATGAAATGTATCGGAATAGGAATAGCAGTTATTATTCTTATGATTACTATATTTGTAGTGATTAAGCTGGTGGGAAGTGGTAAGAGTACAGCAAAGAATAATAAGGCATCAGTTGAAGCAACAACAGTAAGCACATCAAACAATAAGTCATCAGATATGGTGGAAGTTCCTGATGTTGTTGGCATGACTAAGGAAGATGCCATTAAAGCACTTAACAAGGTTGGACTTGGATATAAGGCAGTTACACAAAGTTCAGACACAGTTGCAGAAGATAGTGTTATAAGTCAGGGAAATGTTGGTGGTTCTAAAGTTGAAAAGAATTCACAGATTGTGTTAACAATCAGTACAGGTAAGGAAATAAAGGAAGTATCAGTTCCTAATGTAAAGGGTAAGACAGAACAGGAAGCTAAGGAACTTATAGAAGCAGCTAATCTTGTAGCATCTGTTGACTATACTTACAGTGATTCAGTAGCAGCTGGAGATGTTATAAAATACAATCCTTCAGGAAAAGTATCAGAGGGTTCGACTGTTACTATAGAAGTAAGCCGTGGAAAGAAGGTTACTAATGTTACTGTACCTAATGTACTTGGTATGTCAGAAAGTCTGGCAAGCCAGACACTTGATTCAGCTAATCTTAAGGTAACGGTTAAGTACGAAACATCTTCAAAAGCAGAATACGGAACGGTTACATCACAGACTCCTTATTCTTCAGGAGATTCTGTGCCATCTGGAACAACTATTACTATATATGTAAGCCATTATCAGCAGGCCACACAGCAGACAACAGCCGACAATAATAATAAAAATAATAATAACAACAATAACAATAATAACCAGGCGGCTGGCAGACAATAATCTGCTGGATAAGCGCAAGATGTGTAATAGTGGTGATTTAATGTAAGATATAGCATAAAATATGCCATATACATTTTATACAGCAGGAAAGATTGACATAAGGCATGAAGAATAATGGATACAATGTGATATGCAGGGAAAAATAATTAAAGGAATAGCAGGATTCTACTACGTACATGTAGAATCCTGTGGTATATATGAGTGTAAAGCCAAGGGAATATTCAGAAATAGGAAAGTTAAACCATTAGTTGGTGATAATGTATTAATAGATATTATCGATGAGGAAAATAAAAAGGGAAATATAATTGACATTCTTGAAAGAAAGAATGAACTTATAAGACCAGCTTCGGCTAATATAGACCAGGCTATGGTTATATTTGCGGTCAGTTCGCCAGAACCGAATTATAACCTTTTAGACAGATTCATACTTATGATGGATTACCAGAATGTTCCAACTGTTGTTGTTTTTAATAAGACAGATCTTGTTGGTGACAAGGATGTAGAAAATCTGAAAAAGATATATGAAAAATGTGGATGCAATGTAATATTCATAAGTACTTATAACAATACGGGTATAGATGTAGTTATGAATGCGCTTAAGGATAAAACGACCATACTTGCAGGTCCATCAGGAGTTGGTAAGTCATCGCTTACCAACATAATTCTTCCAGACGGCAAAGTACAGGGAGAAATAAGCAAAACAGGTGGTGTAAGCAGGATAGGAAGAGGCCGTCATACGACAAGACATTCAGAGATATTTAATGTAAATGGCAGTACTTACATATGTGATACGCCAGGTTTTACATCACTTAATCTTCCTGAACTTGAAAAGGAACAGGTGAGATTTTATTTCAATGAATTTGCAGAATATGAAGGAACGTGCAGGTTTAATGGCTGTGTGCACATTAATGAACCTGATTGTTCGGTAAAGGAAGCGGTTGAGAACGGACTTATAAGCAGACGGCGTTATACGAGTTATGTGGAAATATATGAGGAGATAAAGAATCAGAAAAAGTACTGATACAGAATTTCTTATAATATATACACATATTAAAGTGAATAAGCAGATTAGTGAGGAAATAGTGTTATGATGATATTATCGCCATCGTTACTGGCAGCGGATTTTAAGAATCTTGAGAAGGATATAAAGGCAGTTGATGAGGCAGGAGCAGAGTATATACATCTTGATGTCATGGATGGAAGTTTTGTGCCAAGTTTTTCTTTTGGCAATCCGGTCATAAAATCAATCAGGGAATGTACAAGCAAGGTATTTGATGTGCATCTTATGATAGATGAACCTATCCGCTACGTAGAAGAATTCGTAAAATGTGGTGCAGACATAATAACTGTTCATGTTGAAGCCTGCAAGGATGTAAAAGCTACGCTTGACAAAATCAGAGCGTGCGGTGTTAAACCAGCTATTACACTTAATCCTGAAACACCAGTAAAGGATATAGAGCCTTATCTTTCAATGGTAGATATGGTACTTGTTATGAGCGTTCATCCCGGCTTTGGAGGACAGAAATTCATTCCTGAGTCTATAGATAAGGTAAAGAAAGTAAAGAAGCTTCTTGCTGACAAAGGTCTTGATAATGTTGATATAGAGATTGATGGAGGTATTAATACGGAAAATCTCGCATCGGTTCTTGAAGCAGGAGTTAATATTGTTGTTGCAGGTTCAGCTGTATTTAAAAATGATGCGGCAGAGAATGTAAGAAAATTCAAAGAAATTATGTCTGACACACAATTCAGAACAGTTGATAATATTTAAAACAAATGACGTGTGGTATAGTATAGTAATAAATTGAGCAAATAAAATACAGAAAGGCGGTAACTCTATAATAATAAGAGTTTCCGGATAGGTATATTAAGATATGAAACTAGGAATCGTTGGTCTTCCAAATGTAGGTAAAAGTACACTGTTTAATTCGCTGACTAAAGCAGGAGCAGAATCAGCCAATTATCCATTCTGTACAATAGACCCTAATGTAGGTATTGTTACAGTACCAGATGAGAGACTTGATAAGCTTGCAGCACTTTATAATTCAGCAAAGATTACACCTGCTGTTATAGAGTTTGTTGATATAGCCGGACTTGTAAAGGGAGCAAGTAAGGGTGAAGGTCTTGGTAACCAGTTCCTTGCCAACATAAGGGAAGTGGATGCAATTGTACATGTTGTAAGATGTTTTGAGAATTCTAATATTGTACATGTGGATGGTTCGATTAATCCTGTAAGAGATATAGAGACAATTAATCTTGAACTTATATTCTCAGATATGGAAGTGCTTGAAAGAAGGCTTGCAAAGCAGAAGAGAGCTTCTTATAACAACAAGGATATTGCAAAGGAATGTGATCTTATAGAAAGATTACTTGCATTCCTTGAAGCTGGTAACCTGGCTAAGAATTTCGAATGCGAAGACGAGGATGAAGAAGCATTTATGAAAGAGTATAATCTTCTTACAGCTAAGCCAGTTATATTTGCAGCTAATGTATCAGAAGATGATCTTGCAAATGATGGTGCGGATAATGAATATGTAGCACAGGTAAGGGAATATGCCAAGAAGGATAACTGCGAAGTATTTGTTATATGTGCACAGATAGAAGAAGAAATATCAGAACTCGATGATGATGAGAAGAAGATGTTTCTTGATGATCTTGGAATCAGCTCATCAGGTCTTGACAAGCTTATAGCAGCAAGCTACAGAATACTTGGTCTTATCAGTTATTTAACAGCAGGTGAGACAGAGACAAGAGCATGGACCATAACCAAGGGAACTAAAGCCCCAGGCGCAGCTGGTAAGATTCATAGTGATTTTGAAAGAGGCTTTATTAAGGCAGAGGTTGTTAACTATCAGGATCTTCTTGATTGTGGTACGTATGCCAAGGCTAAGGAAAAGGGACTTGTACGTATGGAAGGCAAGGATTATGTGGTTAAAGATGGCGATGTAATCCTTTTCCGCTTTAATGTATAGGAAAAAAGTGCGAACGCGTATGTTCGTGAGTGAATGATTAATAAAGAATAAATTAAGATATAATAGTAAAAGGACTAGATAGTAAAATATATATACTATCTAGTCCTTTTGTTCTATGTTTGCGTATAAAAATTATATATGGGTGAATATTTATTAAAAAATCTTATATCAAAATAGTGAAAAACGATTAGAAAACACTTGTCTTTTTTATTAAAAAAGTATAAAATTGGCTATAAAGTGGAGCAAAGTGGTAGCAAGTGGAAGAAAGTGGTAGAAAGGAGGAACGATTGCTATGTTTATGGGCGAATATAGTCATACTATAGATGCCAAGGGCAGAATAATCGTTCCAGTGAAATTCCGCGAAAGCCTTGGTGATAACTTTGTTGTTACTAAAGGTCTTGATAACTGCCTTTTTGTATATACGAAAGAAGACTGGCAGAAGTTTGAGGAAAAGTTAAGGACACTTCCACTTACTAATAAAGATGCCAGAAAGTTCACAAGATTTTTCCTTGCAGGAGCGGCAGAGATGGAAGTTGATAAGCAGGGAAGAATACTTATTCCATCTGTTTTGCGTGAGTTTGCAGCACTTGAGAAAGATGTTGTATTTGTTGGTGTTGGAAGCCGCATAGAGATATGGAACAGAACACGATGGGATGAAAGTATAAGCGATTATGATGATGATATGGATGAGGTCGCAGAGAATATGGACAGTCTGGGCTTCACTATATAGAGTGGAAGAAAGTGGTACAGCTACTTAGGTGGCTGGTGGAAGGATGATTGATATAATTAATGTGTGATGGATAGATTATGTTAAATCATTATAAAGAATCATTAAGCAGGGAGATGAATGACATGGAATTCAAGCATAAGTCGGTATTATTATACGAGACGGTTGATGAACTGAATATCAAGCCTGATGGTATATATGTAGATGGTACGCTTGGAGGCGGAGGCCATTCATATGAAATCGCAAGCAGACTTTCAGATAAGGGAAAACTGATAGGTATAGATCAGGATGAAGATGCCATAAAGGCTGCAAGTGAAAGATTAAAACCTTTCAAGGACAGGGTAACTATAGTCAGAAATAATTACTGTAATATGGATAAGGTATTAGATGAACTTTCAATAGATAAGGTTGACGGAATAATGCTTGACCTTGGCGTTTCTTCTTATCAGCTGGATACGGCAGAGAGAGGCTTTACATATAATGTGGATGCCAAGCTTGATATGCGTATGGATCAGAGACAGGAAGTAACGGCAAGAGATATCGTGAATGATTACAGCGAATATGATCTTTACAGAATTATAAGAGATTATGGTGAAGACAGATTTGCCAAAAACATTGCCAAGCACATCGTTGCGGCTAGACAGATAAAACCGATAGAAACAACATTTGAGCTCAATGATATCATAAAGGCTTCTATTCCAATGAAAGTAAGAGCTACAGGTGGACACCCATCTAAAAGAACTTATCAGGCTATAAGAATAGAGCTGAACAGAGAACTTGAAGTTTTAGAGAATTCAATAGATATGATGATAGACAGGCTTAATAAAGAGGGACGCCTGTGTATAATAACTTTCCATTCACTAGAGGACAGAATAGTAAAAGTCAGATTTAAGAATAATGAGAATCCATGTACTTGTCCTCCGGGTTTCCCAACGTGTGTGTGTGGAAAGAAATCAAAGGGAAAAGTTATAACTAGAAAGCCGATTGTTCCTTCAGAAGAAGAATTAGAAGAGAACAGCAGATCAAAAAGCTCTAAGTTAAGAGTTTTTGAAAGAGCATAAGGGGAGGTAAAAAAAGTGAAGAAAAGTAACACAAATAATCAGAGAAGAGCCTCAGGTACAGTGACAGGCGGATTATATGAATACGGAAGCGCAGCAAGACAGCTCAATGCCAATGTACAGCCTCTTAAGCATAATGAGGAGCAGGAGGAGTCAAGAGAACAAAGACGTGCAAGACAGAAACAGATAAGACGTAATAATAAGATTAATCTTATGTATACGTTAGTTGTTGCAACAGTTGCATCAGTTGTGTTCTTTATATGCTACCAGTATCTTAATGTCCAGGCAACAGCGAAGGTTAATTCTGATAAAATAATTGAATTAAAAAGTACTTTGAATTCACTTAAAAATGATAATGATGCCCTTGAGGCAGATATCAACGCAAGTATAGATTATGATGCATTATATGATACGGCTGTTAATGATCTTGGAATGGTGTATCCAGGAAAAGGACAGGTTATTACATATGATTCAAAAGAAAGTGAATATGTAAAGCAGTATAAGGATGTTCCAGATGCCAAATAGTCTGGTCTATTGACATCACAAATATTAGTAATAAGAGGTACTTATGGTAAACAGTGAACAGTTAAGAAAGAATAAGTACAGAAGAAAAAAAGTAATGTTAAAAAGAGTCCATACCAGGGGCAAAGTAGCGCTTGGTATGGTTATTGTTATATTAGTAGTGCTTGGAGGACAGGTATTCAGAATTAATTACACACATGGAGATGTGTATGCAAAGGCAGTATTAGATCATCAGACATATACATCTACTGAATTGGCTTATAAGCGTGGACAGATACTTACCAGTGATGGTACAGTTCTTGCATACAGTGAGAAAGTGTATAACCTTATACTTGATGTGAAGCAGCTATTATCTGATGAGGAATACAAAGAGCCAACTCTTAGTGCACTCACGAAATGCTTTAATCTGGATAGAAATGAGCTTGAAAGCATAGTTGCTAATAATCCAACAAGCAGATACCAGAAGCTTTTAAGAAGCCTTACTCCTGATGATATAGAAGAATTCCAGAATCTTACGAAAGATAAGACGGAAGGAAAGAATATAAAGGGAGTCTGGTTTGAGGATAGTTATTTAAGAAAATACCCATTAGGGACATTTGCCTGTGATATGGTAGGCTTTGCCAGTGCTAATAATGGCGGAGAGCTTGGAATAGAAAGCCAGTATGATGAAGAACTTACAGGAACCAATGGAACAACATACAGCTATGTCGATGATGGACTGGAGGTTACAGAGACACAAAAAGCAGCAGTGGATGGCAATAATATAGTTACAACTATAGATTATAATGTGCAGTCGGTTATCGAAAAATGTATTAAAGAATACAATGAGGAAAAGCCATCAAAAAATACAGCAGTTGTTGTAGCAGACCCATCCAATGGCGAAATATTGGGCATGGCAAGTTATCCAACGTTTGATCTTAATAATCCAAGAGATTTAAGTGGCTTGTATACACAGGAACAGATTGATAAGATGTCAGATGAAGATTATAAAAATGCGTTATATTCGCTATGGACGAATTTCTGTGTATCAGAAAGTTATGAGCCGGGTTCAACTTTCAAGCCGGTTACGGTAGCATCTGCGCTAGAGGAAGGTGTTGTCAAGGATGGAGATACATATACCTGTAATGGATATGAGATGATAGGACCTGATAAACTTAAGTGTCATGTGTATAAGTCAGGAGGTCATGGTTCTCTTACAGTTGAACAGGCAGTTATGAATTCATGTAACCCATATATGATTCATCTTGCACTTGAACTTGGAAATGAGAAGTTTGCACAGTACCAGTCACTCTTTGGGTTTGGTAAAACGACAGGCATTGATCTTCCAGGAGAAACAACAGGTATAGTGTATGGTGATAAGATGACAACCATAGATGCGGCATGTAATTCATTTGGACAGACTATTAATGTTAATATGATGCAGATGATGGCTTCATATTGTTCTATTATCAATGGAGGAATGTTGTATCAGCCTCATATTGTTAAAAGAATAGAATCAGCTAATGGTGAGGTCGTTAAGGAAAATAAGGCTACACTTATAAGACAGACAGTTACTATGTCAACATCAAAGCTGTTAAGAAGATATCTTAAAAATACAGTTGAATCAGGTACTGCAAAAAAGGTATCAGTTACCGGATATTCGGTAGCAGGAAAAACAGGTACAGCACAGAAATCACCAAGAAGTGAGAATAAGTGGCTTATATCATTCATAGGTCATGCACCGGCAGATAATCCGAAGTTTGCTATATATGTAATAATAGATGAACCGGATGGAACTAATGGAACATCAGGAAGCTCAGCAGATGTTCTTACTCTTTCCCATGATATATTAGAAAAGCTTCTTCCTTACATGAGTGTCTATAAGGATTCATTAGAACCAGAAGTTGATACAAGTGATGCAGAAGATGAATATACAGTTGATGATGTACCAGAAGGTTCCATACAGAATACAACAGAAAACTTACAGAATATGCCATCAGTTAATCCGTAATAATAAGTATAAGAATAACCCTGTTTAAACTTACATATGAATAAAGTAAGTTTATCCGGGGTTATTTATATAATGAAAGCAAGAATAGAACTTGATGAGAATGAGAGATATTCGCTGTATGTAAGAACGAGGCATAGAAAGAAACTGCTTACTATAATTGTCAGTCTTGTTGTGATAATGGTACTTCTTACAGTACGTATTGGCTGTATTATGACCATAGAGGCCGGATATTATAGCAGGAAGGCGACAGAGCTACACGAAAGAGAACGTTCCATAAAGGCTATGAGAGGAAGAATTCTTGACACTAATGGGGTTGTTCTTGCAGATAATACGACAGTATGTACGGTTTCAGTCATACATAATCAGATAAAAGAACCAGATAAAGTCATTGAGATGTTATGTGAAGAATTATCAGAAAATAAAGAAACTATAGCTAAGAAGATAAACAAGGTATCATCTATAGAGATAATAAAAACAAATGTCGATAAGGAAACAGGTGACAGAATAAGAGAATATGAATATGCGGGAGTAAAGGTTGATGAGGATTATAAAAGATATTACCCATATGATACTCTGGCATCTAAAGTGATTGGTTTTACAGGAAGTGATAATCAGGGAATCGTAGGTCTTGAGGCTAAGTATGATACATATCTTGCAGGTGACAGCGGAAAGATACTGACACTTACAGATGCGTGGGGAAGTGAACTTACAGGTGAAAGAGAGGGAAGGCTTGAACCACAGGCAGGATGTGACCTATATACAAGTATAGACGTTAATATACAAACGTATGCTGGACAGCTTGCGCAAAAGACACTTATAAAAAAAGGAGCCAGGAGAGTCTCGATTATTGTTATGAATCCTAATAATGGTGAAATATATGCTATGGTAAATGCACCCGAGTATAATCTGAATGACCCATACACATTGAATTATGATTATAATAACGAAGACGGGAGTAAAATGGATAAATTAAATAATATGTGGAGAAATTTCTGTATAAACGACACATATGAACCAGGCTCTGTATTTAAGATGGTAACTGCAACGGCAGCACTAGAGACGGGTGTTGTAAGCCTGTCAGATTCATACACCTGTGGAGGCTCAACAATAGTGGCAGATAGAAAGATAAGATGTCATAAGACAACAGGACATGGAACGCAGAGTTTTACACAGACGGTTATGAATTCATGTAATCCGGCGTTTATAGAATGGGGAAGACGGGTCGGAGTTGATAATTTTTACACGTATTTTAATAAACTTGGTTTTACATCCAAAACTGGAATAGATATAGCAGGTGAGGCTGGTTCTATTATACACAAAAAGGAAAATGTAGGAGAGGTTGAGCTTGCAACTATGTCTTTCGGACAGTCATTCCAGATAACGCCTATGCAGATGTTGCGGGCGGCAGCGGCGATTGTTAATGGAGGTAACCTGGTTACACCACATTTTGCAGTAAAAACATGCACAGGCGATGGAGTGACATATAGTGAATTCGCATACCAGACTACACAGGAGGCGATAAGAGAAGATACAAGTAATACGATGAAAGATATATTAAGGCAGGTTGTTGAAGAAGGCGGTGGGAAGAATGCGTATATAGAAGGATTTTCCATAGGTGGAAAGACAGCGACATCACAGAAACTTCCAAGAGGTTCTGGAAAATATATAGCATCATTTATAGGCTTTTCGGATGTGACTAATCCATCAGTTATAGCAATGTGTCTTATAGATGAACCACAGGGAGTATATTATGGAGGAACAATAGCTGCTCCTGTTATAAGGGAATTGTATGAGAATATATTGCCATATATGCAGAAATAGATGTAAATGCAGCTGTGTTACATTTATTTAAGAAACAATGTACTGTGGGTCAAATGTTTACTTTACATATGAGAATGCTTAGAGTAAAATAAAATAAGCTTTTTTAAATAAATAATTAGCCTGTATTGTATATAGGCGGATAGGAAGAGTGATTATGGATTTAAAAGATAAAAAAGTAATGGTAGTAGGTACTGGCATAAGTGGAATAGGTGCCATAGATCTTCTTAACAAGGTGGGAGCAGACTGTATTATATATGATGGCAATGATAAGCTTTCCACAGAGGATGTTTCTAAAAAACTCGGGAGTAATAAAGCACAGATTATAATAGGTGAACTTCCTGATAATATAACAAAGGTAGTTGAACTTCTTGTTATAAGTCCGGGTGTTCCTGTAGACAGCCCACTTGTTAAAATGTTTGAAGAAGCTGGTGTGCCAGTATGGGGAGAAATAGAACTGGCATATAATTACGATAAAGGAAGAATTATTGCAATTACCGGAACTAATGGAAAAACAACAACCACAGCGCTTGTTGGACAGATAATAAAAGCATATAATGAACAGACATATGTAGTAGGTAATATAGGTAATTCATATACAGGAGAGGTGCTTAAGACAAGTAAGGATTCATATACAGTAGCAGAGATAAGCAGCTTCCAGTTAGAAACTGTGCATGAGTTCCATCCTATTGTAAGTGCAATACTTAATATAACTCCAGATCATCTTAACAGACATCACACGATGGAATGCTATGCACATACCAAAGAAAGAATTGCAGAGAACCAGAATAAGAATGATGTGTGCGTACTTAATATGGATGATGAAGAATTATACAGATTCGGCAAGGAGTGCAGTGCATCAGTAATATGGTTTTCAAGTAAGAGAAAGCCATATAAAGGTGCTTATCTTGACGGAAACAACATAAGATATACTGATGGAACAACAGATAAGATAATGATTAATGTGCATGATATGAATCTGTTAGGAACACATAATTATGAAAATGTATGTGCTGCAATAGCGATGACTAAGGCTGTTGGAATTCCTGATGATATAATTATTGAACAGGTTAAGTGTTTTAAAGCTGTTGAACACAGAATAGAGTATGTAGCTACAAAGAATGATGTGTGGTATTACAATGACTCAAAGGGAACTAATCCCGAGGCTTCGGTAAAGGCCATAGAGGCTATGGTAAGACCTACAATTCTTATTGGTGGTGGTTATGATAAGGGCTCTGAGTTTGATATATATGTAAAGGCATTTAAGGATAAAGTAAAGCTACTTGTGTTGCTTGGACAGACAGCAGAAAAGATAGCACGTACATGTGATAAATACGGCTTTAAGAATTATGTGTTTGCAGATTCTTTGGAGGAAGTTGTGTCAATATGTGCAAAGAATGCAAAGAAAGGTGATGCTGTATTATTATCACCTGCATGTGCAAGCTGGGGAATGTTTGATAATTATGAACAGCGTGGAGATATGTTCAAAGAATATGTTAACAGACTGGATTGATTATTGTTTTTTGTGTCAGAGGATTACGTGAATTTAAAGGCTAAGGCGTGATTCTTTGATATTGGTCAGGGCTGATATATTCTGCTCCTGATACCATTTACATCATAATATTAAAAGAGGAAAAATATGGCAAGAAAGAAGAAAAAAAGAAAGAATGGATTCTATTTTGATTACAGTCTTTTGTTTGTTCTTATATTCATAGTTGGTTTTGGACTTACTATGGTATATAGTACGAGTTCTTATACTGCCCAGATTAATTATGGTGATCCGGAATACTATTTTAAGAAGCAGCTGTTTTTTGATATAGGCGGCTTCATAATTATGTTTATTATAGCGAGATTTATGGATTATCATGTACTTAGGAAACTTGCCCCATATGGATTTATACTGGCACTTCTTACAGTTGTTGCTATTATATTTGTAGGAACAGAAAGCCATGGTGCCAAAAGATGGATATATATAGGACCTGTCAGTATACAGCCCGCAGAGATTGTTAAGATAGCTGTGATTATTATGACTGCGGCAAGAATGTGTGCGGCGGGAACTAAGATTAAGACGCTTTCAAAGAATTTAAAGATATTTCTTGGATGTGCACTTTTTCCAGCAGGTATGATTCTTATTATTACATCTAATCTGAGTAGTGCTATTATCATATGTGGAATAGTGTTTGTAATGTCATTTGTAGTATATCCTAATTATCGATTGCATGGTTCACTGGTGGCACTAATAGCGGTTGGGTATGTTGGTATACGTGAATGGTTAAAAAAAGCAGTGGCAGCAGGAACGCAGATGAGTGGCAGCTTCCGTCTTACAAGATTGTTTGTATGGGTTAATCCAGAAAAATATATCGATGGTAAGGGATATCAGACAATGCAGGGCTTATATGCAATAGGTTCAGGAGGTCTGTTTGGAAAAGGTCTTGGAAAAAGTATGCAGAAGCTCGGATTTATTCCAGAGTCGCAGAATGATATGATATTTTCAATAATATGTGAGGAATTAGGTCTGTTTGGTGCGATATGTGTGATACTTTTATTTATAATTATGCTGTGGAGAATAATATATATAGCACAGAATTCGCCAGACCTTTTTGGGTCATTGCTGGCAGTAGGAGTATTTGCACATATAGCTATACAGGTCATAATCAATATAGCGGTTGTAACGAATGTATTTCCAAACACAGGTGTAACGCTTCCATTTATAAGTTATGGTGGTTCAGCAACTATATTGCTGCTTGCAGAATTGGGAATAGTGTTTAATATAAGTAGTCAGATAAGATTGGAGCGGTAGAACCGGGAACGGACAGGAATAAGTATGGCAAAGGTCAGAAAAAAAAGAAAAGGTCTGCTGATATTTCTTATTGTGATTGTTCTTCTTATAGCGGTGGGAACTGCAGTTTATGTATGCTTTCAGGCAGAAAGTATAACGTATGTCGGCAGTTCCCACTATTCAGATGAAGAAATGACAGAGAAGATATTTGGCATGGATAAGCCTAATGTAGTGTTATATAAGCTATTTGGCAATAAGAAAAAGACAATACCATTCATACAGAAGTATGATGTTGAAATACAATGGCCAAGAAAAATGTACATAACCATATATGAAAAACCAGTTATTGGTTATATAAGATATATGGGCTGCAATATGTACTTTGATAAAGATGGCATAGTTGTTGAGAGTTCGACAGAAAATTATGATAAAGTTCCAGAGATAATCGGACTTAAGTTTAATTCAATTGTACTTGATTCAAAGCTGGATGTTGGGGATGATGATATATTCAGACAGATATTGGATCTTACACAGAGCTTCGACAAATATAATCTTGGTGTTTCTAAAGTGTATTTTGATTCATCTGATAATGTAATTTTGTATATTGATGATGTAAAGGTATATCTTGGGAAAAGTGACGATTATACTGATAAGCTTTTTGAGTTAAAGCAGATGGAATCTAAATTCACAGGCTTAAAAGGAACGCTTTATATGCAGGATTATACTAAAGACAGCAATGCTATAATATTTAAAAAAGATGAAAAATAATTATCTGTATTAGATATTGATTGTATCTATACATTGGTTGAATAAAAATACAAAAAATCAGTTGATATTTGCTGTGAAAAATTATATCATTATAGATATGTATAAGTATAGAAGGAGGCAATAACCTTGTTAGAAATAATAGAAAACGAATCAAATTTGTCAGCGAAAATTATAGTTATCGGTGTCGGCGGTGCTGGTAATAATGCTGTTAATAGAATGATAGATGAGAATATATCCGGGGTTGAATTCATAGGCATAAACACAGATAGCCAGGCACTTCAGTTATGTAAGGCACCTACAGCTATACAGATAGGTGAGAAGCTTACTAAAGGTTTAGGTGCAGGTGCACAGCCAGAGATAGGTGAGAAAGCAGCGGAAGAGAATGTCGAAGAACTCACACAGGCTATGAAAGGCGCTGATATGGTATTCGTTACTTGTGGTATGGGCGGTGGAACTGGTACAGGTGCAGCACCAGTAGTTGCCAAGATTGCCAAGCAGATGGGCATACTTACAGTAGGTGTTGTTACCAAGCCTTTCAGATTCGAGGCAAGAACACGTATGACTAATGCGGAAGCTGGTATAGAAAAGCTTAAGGAAAGCGTTGATACACTTATTGTTATCCCTAATGACAAGCTCCTTGAGATTGTTGACAGAAGAACAACCATGCCAGAGGCTTTAAAGAAGGCTGATGAGGTGTTACAGCAGGCTGTTCAGGGAATTACAGACCTTATTAACGTTCCAGGACTTATCAATCTTGATTTCGCTGATGTTAAGACTGTTATGGTGGACAAGGGTGTTGCTCATATAGGTATCGGTTCAGCAACAGGTGATGATAAGGCTATTGAAGCTGTTAAGCAGGCAGTTGCAAGTCCACTTCTTGAAACAACTATTGAGGGTGCCTCACATGTTATTATCAATATATCAGGAGATGTTGGTCTTGTTGAAGCTAATGAAGCAGCAAGCTATATTCAGGAACTTGCCGGTGACAATGCCAATATTATCTTTGGTGCTGTTTATGATGAGAATGCAACAGATAGTTGTACAATCACAGTTATTGCTACAGGTATAGAAGGTGTTAATGTTAATAATGCCATGGCCAAGTTCTCACCAAAAGCACAGGCACAGACACAGATTCCTAAGCCAGCTGTTAAGCCTGCATATACATACCAGCAGCCACAGGCTACAACAGGTATGGGATTGAATAATACAACAGCTGCCACAGCACCACTTCCAGGTCTTAAGCAGCCAACACCAGTAACAAGTAACGTGAAATCTAATGGAATTACTATTCCAACATTCTTGCAGAAAAATAGAAAATAATTACTATTTAACACAATTGATTTTATCGACAAACGAACGCCATAAGGCTTGTGAGGTATTTTAAGAACAAGGTTTCAGTCACCAGAAAACTGATTGGATATTTCTAAGATATTCCATATAAGTATTGTTTACATGCGCAACCGCTCATACGAAACATCCGTGTTTCGTTTTCGCTCGATTTGACATCCATGTCAAATCGTTGCTAGGTATAGAAGGAATATCTAAGAACTATCACAATCAGCTTTCAAGTGTTCCTTCCACATTATTCTTAAAATACCTCACAAGCCTTATGGCTGTCTTTGGCAAAATATAATATTAAAAATCAACGGTGTTAATACAATATGGAGCAGGGGGGAGAATTGAGCGCTTTGCGCCCAATTCAACCCACCCTCATGCCTCTCTACATCTGATTTAGTCACACATTCATTTTTCGTAAATTAAGTCATAATCAGACATAATATAAGTTAAAATTGGCGCTGCACATACATCGTGAGATGCACTTGAAGTTCAATTGTGATAGTTCTTAGACT
>ERZ808240.1012-NODE-1012-length-35781-cov-16.513995_pt1 | contig 35781 bp, 32 predicted proteins | sample MGYA00521084_ERZ808240 | MGnify/ENA primary metagenome ERZ808240 (study PRJEB31516, sample SAMN03275571) | gut metagenome | biome: mammalia-associated habitat; material: feces | host: Papio cynocephalus | place: Kenya | collected 2012-08-06 ... | reverse complement strand
GATGTTTATAGTGATTATAATTTTACACCCCTAACAATCTAGGATACAGCGAAAAGATTTAAAAAATATAAAGAAAGTGAGAATAGAGCAGAGTCAAGAGATTTATATAAGCTATTAGAAAGTGATTACATAGTGTGTGCAGGCTATTCGAACTTACTAATAGACTTATTAACAAAACTAGGGATTCCAGCTAGAAAAGCAGACTTAACAGTTGCAAGTATAAAAGAAGGAGAGGAAACCAAAAAGGAGTATCACGCAAGAGTTGCCTATAGTATGAAAGATCCAAAATACAATATAGACGGTTATTATATAGCAGATCCGACTTGGGATAATAGCGAAGAACAAGACTATTATAACTTTGTAGCACTAACGTCAAAAGAAATGAATTATGGAAATAAATTAATAACTAGCAGAATCAATGAAATTTATTACAATGCAGATGAATTACTATTTTCAGAAACAGAACAAGAATTTATTGATAAAGTTAAATATATTCTAAATAATGCATTATCGAAAAATTTAGAAATATCTTTACCAAATAATATGGATACAAGTATTGGAGTAACAAACTACATTTCAAAATGCAAAGATAAAGAAGAAATAAAACACATAAAAGATGAAATTTTAGAAACATATTTAAATTTTATTCACAAATTACTTGATACAATAAAAGTAATTGATGTAGAAAAATATAATGAAATTACACAAAAATATAATATACCATCAACAATTATAGGTGTAGAAGAAACATTTTACTCTGATGTTATATCAGCAATTAAAGAATTAGGAAGTTATTTTAGTTCTAAAGTAAATAATCAAATTCCTGGTAGTACAATAATAGAAGCAGCAATGGTAGTAAATAAAAATGTTTTGAATTTAGACGATAAACAAGCAGAAGAGTATAAAAATTATTTAATAGAAGTAAACAAAGAAAGACAAACAAGAATGTTTCCTAAAAGAATTGTAGAAAATGCAAGTACTGGAGAAATAGTTTATCAAAATGAAGAGAATAAATTTGAAAGTATTAATCAACAATCTAGTGGAAAAATCTTATAAAGAAATTTAACGATAAACCAACAACACTAAACACTATGATATAAAAAGGAGATGATGATTATGGAAGAAAGAAAATATATAGAAATGAATAATATAGATTTAAATAAGCAATGGACTATAGAACAAATAATTGAAAGTCAAGAAGAATTAAATATATCTAGTATTGCTATAGCCAGAGATGAAGTAATAAGTATGTCTGATAAAATAGTAAAAAGGATCAAAACTGATAAAGAACATCCATTTATAATTGAAGGCAGAAGATTAGAAATAAATGAAGATTATTTTTTAGAGCATTCACAAGAAATACATAGTTTAATAACTACTTTGTGTTCTAAAGCACAAAATATTATTTTTGAAATTAAAAACAAAGAATTAATCCCAGATAGTATTATTGAAACAGCAATAAATAACAAAAATATAGATGAATTAGATTTAGTACCAATGCATTCGTATTCAAGAGAAATACCAAAAGAACAACAATATATATTAACAGAAGAAGATTACAAAAAAATAAAATCATCTTCTCATTCTATATCCATATTCACAAGTAATGTAGTAGAAGAATTAAAAGATAATTTTGACCCAATAATAAAATTTAACAGGGAAAGAAAGTTAATTGGAAATAATACATATGAAGATTTACAACAAGAATGGGGTGGAATAGTATTAAATGAGTCAATATTAGATGAAGAACTACAAAACCTAAAATACATTAATCCCAATAGATCAATAGTAATTGATTCCCAAAATAATGAATTTATAGAAAAGGTGTTAAAAGTAATAAAAGATTTGCAATTAAATAACAAAGTTATTATAGGTGTAAAAGATAAGGAAATGTTTAATCAATCGAGTATATTTAAAGATAGCATTTATGAAAACTTAAATATTTTCATAAATTCTGGAACTCAGACAATACCTTTAGGACTATACAAAAAAACGGAACAAACTATGTATACATTTTTGAACCCATTAAAAGATAAGAACTATTCTCCTTTTGAAAAATTTATTTACGTTTATAATATGACTAAAAGATTTAAACAATATAAAGAAACAGAAACTAACAAAACAAAATCAAGATATTTACACGAAATACTATTTAATGATTATATGGTATGCGTAGGGTTTGCAGAAATGCTTATTGATTTTCTTCACAAAATCGGAATACAAGCTACTAAACAATCAATAAGTGTCGCTATAAATAACGAAGGAGAAGAATTAAAAACGGAAGGTCATGCCAGAGTAATAAGTCACATTGTAGATCCTAAATACAATATTGATGGTTATTATATTTCAGATCCAACCTGGGATAACAATATTGAATTTGATTTTTACAACCATTTAGTATTAACTTCAAAAGAAGTAAATAGTGAAGATAGAAAACATATGAGTGGTGTACGAAAAAATGATTTTTCTGTGTTACAAGAACCATCAGATATAATGTTTTCAGAATCACTAGATGAATTTTATAGTAAAGTAAACTATATTATAAATAAGAAAATGAATAAATACATTAGTGATTGTAAAACCAAAAAGCAAGTTTATAAAGCAAAAGATGAAATTAAAGATATTTATGCAAGTATACTAAATAATATATTAAAAGCTTTAAAAGAAATAGATGAAGAAAAATATGAAGAAATAATGTCAAAATATGAAATACCAAAAACGAAATTTGACGCTAAAGATGGATTTATAGAAGAATTTCCACAAATAATAACAGAAATTGCAAATTATATAGTGCCAATGACAAACAAAGTAGTTCCTGCAAATACAATAATAGATGCCGCAATGGTAGTAAATAAAGATGCTTTAAATTTAAATGATGAACAAACTATGTCATATAGAAATAATTTGATAAATAATAGTAAAATAATGCAACAATATTTCTTTCCACAAAGAACTATAGAAAATGCAACAACTGGAGAAGTAATTTATGAAAATGAAGAAAATAAATTTGATAGTATTTATCCACAAATCAGTGGAAAAACATTATAAAGTTAACAAAAAAATTATTTTTTCCACAAAAACTGTTGAAAAACCAAAAAAATTATGATAAGATTAATGACGCAACCAGATATAGGTTATAAAGTGGGAGGCAAAGAGTATAGGCGGACAGCTTTTGCTTGTCGTTAGAACCACACGCTAAAGAAAATTACGATTATTAAATTTAATAGGAGGTGTTTTTCGTGGCAAAGGAAATTACGAAGAAAATAAAATTACAAATCCCAGCAGGACGTGCTACACCAGCTCCACCAGTTGGAACTGTTTTAGGACCTGCAGGAATTAACTTACAAGAATTTTGTACAAAGTTCAATGATGCAACAAAAGATAAGATGGGTGATGTATTACCTGTTGAAATCACAATATACGATGATAGAAGTTTTGATTTAAAATTAAAAACTCCACCAGCAGCATTTTTATTAAAGAAAATAGCAAAAATTCAAAAAGGTGCCGCTAAAGGTGAAACAGTTGCAACTATTACAAGAGCACAACTTCAAGAAATAGCAGAAACTAAAATGCCTGATTTAAATGCATATAGTGTAGAAGAAGCTATGAAAATAATTGAAGGAACAGCTCGTAATATGGGTATTGAAATTAAAGATTAATTAGAAAATTAAAATTAATAATTCTTATACTAGGTACAAACCTACGTGGAAGGATTTAGTCCGCATAACCACATAAGGAGGTAAAATAATGAAGAAAAGTAAAAGATATGTAGCTAATTTAGAACAAATTGATAAAAATAAAACTTATTCATTAGAAGAAGCAATTAAATTAGCAAAAAGTACATCTAATGCAAAATTTGATTCTACTCTAGAAGTTGCAATTAACTTAAACTTAGATGTAAAAAAAGCAGACCAACAATTAAGAGGCGCTGTTGTTCTACCTCATGGAACTGGTAAAAGTAAGAAAATATTAGTTCTAGCAAAAGGAGAGCAAGCTAAAGCTGGAGAAAAAGCTGGAGCAGACTATGTTGGTGACATAGATATGATTAACAAAATTGAAAAAGAAAATTGGTTCGATTTTGATGTAATCATCGCAACACCAGAAATGATGCCTATGTTAGGTAAGATTGGTAAATTATTAGGACCTAAAGGACTAATGCCAAATCCAAAAACTGGAACTGTAACAACAGATGTTGCAAAAGCGGTAGAAGAAACTAAAAAAGGTAAAGTAAACTATCGTACTGATAGCTATGGAAATGTACATGGAATATTTGGTAAAGCTAGTTTCGATGATGAAAAATTATTAGAAAACTTAAAATCATTTATTGACGTTATCTTAAAAGCAAAACCATCTACTGTAAAAGGAAACTATGTAAAAAATATATCAATATCTTCTACAATGGGTCCTGGAATTAAAATTGATTTAAATTCACTTGACAAATAAGAAATATTGTTATAAAATACAAATTGTTGATGAAATTTTATGCCAAAGACAGTAAGGACGCAAGTTTAAATATCTTACCGAGGAATAAAAAATAATATAAAAGTAATTATTTTATCCCTCGTCTCTTTGATGAGGGATTTTCTTCTGGCATTTAAGAAAGGAGAAGGTTTATGGCAAACTCAAAAATAATTGAACAAAAACAATCAGTTGTTTCTGAAATCAAAGATAAGTTTGATAATGCAAAATCAGTAGTATTATTTGACTATCGTGGATTAACAGTTTCAGAAGTAACAGAACTAAGAAGAGCCTTAAGAGAATCTAACTCTGATTATAAAGTATACAAAAATACTTTAACAAAAAGAGCAACAGATGAAAAAGGACTAAACTTAGACAGTTATTTAGAAGGACCTACAGCAATTTCATTCTCAGAAGATGAATTAGCTCCTGTTAAAATTTTAAGCGACTTTGCAAAAAGTCATGAAGCATTACAATTAAAAGCAGGAATAGTTGAAGGAAAAGTAGTAGATTCTAAAGAACTAGACAAATATGCACAAATTCCATCAAGAGAAGGCTTACTTACTATGTTAGCAGGTGGAATGATTGGAGTAGTAAGAGATTTATCAATCTGCTTAGACTTATACTCTAAAGAAAAAGAGCAATAATAAAAATAAATAATAAATATAAGGAGGAATTTAAAATGGCAAAATTAACTAAAGACGAATTTATCAGTGCTTTAAAAGAAATGACAATTCTTGAAATTAAAGAATTAGTAGATGCAATGAAGGAGGAATTTGGAGTAGATCCATCAGCAGTAGCAGTAGCAGCTGCTCCAGCAGCAGGAGCTGTTGAAGAAGGACCTTCTAAAGTAAATGTAGTATTAACATCTGCAGGCGCTAGCAAATTAGCAGTTATCAAAATTGTTAGAGACGTAACTGGTTTAGGATTAAAAGAAGCTAAAGAAATCGCTGACAATGGTGGAACTGTTAAAGAAGGCGTAGATAAAGCAGAAGCTGATGAATTAAAAGCTAAGTTCGAAGAAGCAGGCGCTACAATCGAATTACAATAATGTTATTCATAAAGAGACTATCTAATTTGATGGTTTCTTTTTTTCTTAAATTATATTGACACAGTATAAAACTTATAATATAATTAATAAGGCAGAAATGAGGTAAACTATGAGTATGTATTTTGAAAATGATCCAAATATCAAAAGTATACAAAAGAAAGTATCTATCCATATTGATGATTTAATATTACCAGTGTACACCGATAATGGAGTGTTTTCAAAAGATAAATTAGACTATGGAACAAGACTACTACTAAATAACTTACCATTAAGTAATATGAAAGGTAATGTATTAGATTTAGGATGTGGTTATGGACCGGTAGGCATATATTTATCAAAAAAAACAAACTGCCAAATAGATATGGTTGACATAAATGAAAGAGCAATTAATCTAGCAAAGAAAAATATAGAATTAAATAAAATTAATAATACATTTGTATTCACAAGTAATATATATGAAAATATTAAGGATAAATACAACTACATAATAACTAATCCCCCTATAAGAGCAGGAAAAGAAGTAGTAAGAAAATTTCTATTAGGTGCTAAAGAACATTTATTAGATAAAGGAGAGTTATGGTTTGTAATGAGAAAAGACCATGGAGTAAAATCTATGATTAAAGAACTAGAACCAATTTTCACTACCGAAATAATAGAAAAAGATAAAGGATTTTACATTATAAGATGCGTTAAAAATAACTAGTAATTAATTACATTAAATTTTTTAAAATTTATAGTCAAAATCGGGTTGACAATTTGATTAAGAGGTGCTAACATTATATATTGGAAACGCATCTTTTTTGGCGTGCGTTAAAAATAAAAATCTAGGCATAGGGGTGAAATTAATGGCTTATAAATTAAAGCAAAGTGGCGATTATAGAAAAAGAAGAAACTTCTCTATGATCAAAAATTCATTAGAACTTGATAATTTATTACAAATTCAAAAAGAATCATATCAATGGTTCGCACAAGAGGGAATAAAAGAGGTATTTGACGAGTTAGGACACATTGAAAGCTTTTCAGGTAATTTAACACTAGAACTTGGTGATTACGAATTTGATACACCAAGATATTCAATCAAAGAATGTAAAGATAGACAAATTACCTATGCATCTCCTTTAAAAGTTCAAACAAGATTGTTTAATAACGAAACTGGAGAAGTAAAAGAACAAGAAATATTCCTAGGAGATATGCCTTTGATGACTGAAAGTGGAACATTCATAATTAATGGAGCAGAAAGAGTAATAGTTTCACAATTAGTAAGATCACCAAGCGTATATTATTCAAAAGAACTAGACAAAAACGGAAAACCCGTATTTGCTTCTAAAGTTATTCCTACAAGAGGTACTTGGTTGGAATATGAAACAGATGCAAAAGATGTAATCTATGTAAGAATTGATAGAACAAGAAAAGTTCCTATGACAACATTACTAAGAGCATTTGGTCTATCTTCAGACGAAGATATATTAAATATGTTTGATAATGATAAATTCTTAAAAAATACTATTGAAAAAGATAGTACAAAGAATACAGATGAAGCATTAATAGAGATATATGAAAAATTAAGACCAGGAGAACCAACAACATTAGATTCATCAAAGAACCAATTAATTACAAGATTCTTTGATAACTTCAGATATGACCTAGCCAAAGTAGGACGTTATAAATTTAATCGTAGATTAAACATAACTGATAGACTATTAAATATGACTTTAGCGCAAGATATAGTTGTAGATGGAAAAACCGTACTTACAGATGGAACTAAAATAACTAAAGAAGTATTAGAAAAATTAAAAAAATATCTTGAAGCTGGTTATGGTAAAGAAGAAGTAAAAATTAATGAAGAATTAGATACACACAATGTAGTACAAGTATTATATGTATACTCTCCATTAGACCCTAAAAAGAAAGTAAAAATAATTGGTAACGATCAAGATATTGACGTTAGAACATTAACAATCTCTGATGTATATGCATCTGTATCTTATTATTTAAATTTACTAGAAGGAATAGGACATGATGATGAAATAGACCATTTAGGAAACAGAAGAATTAGACAAGTAGGAGAATTATTACAAAATCAATTAAAAATTGGTATTAGTAGAATGGAAAGAGTAGTAAGAGAAAGAATGACTACTCAAGATATAGAAACTGTTACCCCAAAAAGTTTAATCAATATTAGACCAGTAACAGCAGTAATTAAAGAATTTTTTGGTTCAAGCCAATTATCACAATTCATGGACCAAGTAAACCCAATAGCAGAATTAACTCACAAAAGAAGATTATCTGCATTAGGACCTGGAGGATTATCAAGAGACCGTGCTGGAATGGAAGTACGTGATGTTAATCCTTCACACTATGGAAGAATTTGTCCAATTGAATCTCCAGAAGGAGCAAACATTGGATTGATAACATCCCTAGCTAGTTATGCAAAAGTAGACGAATATGGATTTATTCAAACACCATATCGTAAAGTAAATAATAAACAAATTACTGATGAAGTTGTATATTTAACAGCAGATCAAGAACAAGATTATTACATTTCTCAAGCTACAGTAAATGTTGATGATAACAATGTTATAACAGATGCTACAGTAGCGGGTAGATTAAATGGTGAAAATGTTTTAATTCCAGCTGAAAAAGTTGATTATATAGATGTATCACCACAACAAGTAGTATCAATAACAACAAGTTTAATACCATTCCTAGAACACGATGATGCAACTCGTGCATTGATGGGAGCAAACATGCAACGTCAAGCATTACCATTATTAACAACAGAAGCACCATTTGTAGGAACAGGTGTTGAATATATTGCCGCTAAAGATAGTGGAGCGGTAGTAGTTGCAAAAGCCGATGGTATTGCTGAATATGTAGATGCAAAGAAAATTGTTGTTAAAAATGCAAAAGGTAAAGATACATATGAATTAGCAACATTTGAAAGATCTAACCAAGGTGAAACTGCAAACCATAGACCAATAGTAAGAGCAGGAGATAAAATCAGAAAAGGTCAAGTAATAGCAGATGGACCAAGTACAGATAAAGGTGAATTAGCACTAGGTAAAAACATGGTTGTAGCGTTTATGACATTTAATGGATATAACTTTGAGGATGCTGTAATCTTAAATGAAAGATTAGTAAAAGAAGATGTTTATACATCATTACATATTGAAGACTATGAAACTCAATGTCGTGATACAAAATTAGGCCCTGAAGAAATTACAAGGGATATACCTAACGTAAGTGAAGAAGCAAGAAAAAATCTTGATGAAAACGGAATCATCAAAATTGGTACAGAAGTTAAAGAAGGAGATATCCTAGTAGGTAAAGTAACACCTAAAGGAATGGCCGATTTGACAAGTGAAGAAAAATTACTACATGCAATCTTTGGAGAAAAAACAAGAGAAGTAAGAAATAGTTCATTATGTGTACCACATGGTGGAGAAGGAATAGTTCACGATGTAAAAGTTTACACTAAAGAAGATAATGATGAACTACCAAGTGGTGTAAGCAAAGTCGTAAGAGTATATATCATTCAAAAACGTAAAATCCAAGTTGGAGATAAGATGTCAGGTAGACATGGAAATAAAGGTGTTATTTCCCTAATACTTCCACAAGAAGATATGCCATATTTACCAGACGGAACTCCAGTAGATATCATGTTAAACCCACAAGGTGTACCATCTCGTATGAATATAGGACAAGTACTTGAATTACATATGGGAATGGCTTGTAAAAAACTAGGTGTACATATAGCAACACCAGTACTTGACGGTGCTAGTAAAGAAGACGTAAAAGCCATGATGAAAGAAGCTGGAATGGATGAAGATGGTAAGACTGTATTATATGATGGTAGAACAGGAGAACCATTTGCAAATCGTATCAGTGTAGGTGTCATGTATTTCGTAAAATTGCACCACATGGTTGACGACAAGTTACACGCAAGATCAACTGGACCTTACTCACTAGTAACACAACAACCACTAGGAGGAAAAGCTCAATTTGGAGGACAAAGATTTGGAGAAATGGAAGTATGGGCTCTAGAAGCATATGGAGCATCACACGTATTACAAGAAATCTTAACTTACAAGTCAGATGATGTAGTAGGACGTGTAAAGGTATATGAATCAATAGTAAAAGGAGCACCATTACCAAATCCAGGAATTCCAGAATCATTTAGAGTATTGATTAAAGAATTCCAAGCATTAGGCTTAGATATTTCAGTAATCAATAATGATGATGAAGAAGTAGAATTTAAAGAATTAGAAGCACTTGATGATGACGAAGATGATTCACCAATTGTTGAAGAAATAAATGAAAATAGAAAATCGAGAGTGCCAAAAGAAGAAGATAGTCTAGACGATTTAGATGATGATTTAGAAGATGAATTTGAAGATGATGAGGAAATAGATGATGATGCTTTTGATGAAAAATTCAATGAGGATTATGATGATACTTTAGAAGAAGTAGAAGAAGATATGGGAGGTGATTTCTAATGGTAGAGGCTAACAACTTTAAAGCTTTAAAAATAGGGATTGCTTCTCCTGAAACTATCCGTAGTTGGTCATACGGAGAAGTAAAAAAACCAGAAACAATTAACTATAGAACTCTAAAGCCAGAAAGAGATGGATTATTCTGTGAAAAAATCTTTGGACCAACTAGAGATTATGAATGTAGTTGCGGAAAATATAAAAGATTAAGATATAAAGGAGTTGTATGTGACCGTTGTGGCGTTGAAGTAACAAAATCAAAAGTAAGACGTGAAAGAATGGGACACATAGAACTAGCATCTCCTGTAAGTCATATTTGGTATGTTAAAGGAATTCCATCTTACATTAGTCTATGTCTTGATATGTCTCCTAGAGATCTAGAAGAAGTAATATACTTTGTATCTTATATTGTCTTGGATCCTGGTGCTACAACACTTGTAAAAAAGCAAACTCTATCAGACAAAGAATATAGAGCATATTATGAAAAATATGGAAATACGTTCAAAGTAGGTATGGGAGCAGAGGCTATCAAACAATTACTAAGTGAAGTTGATATTCAAAAAGAATTAGCTGACCTAGAAAAAGAATTAGAAAATGCAACTGGTCAAAGAAGAGTTAGATTAGTAAAAAGACTAGATGTAATCAATGCTTTTGCAACATCTGGAAACAGACCAGAATGGATGATACTAGATGCTCTTCCAGTAATTCCACCAGAGTTAAGACCGATGATTCAACTAGATGGTGGAAGATTTGCTACTTCTGATTTAAATGATTTATATAGAAGAGTTATTAACAGAAATAACCGTCTAAAAAAATTAATTGAATTAGGAGCACCTTCTATAATTATTCAAAATGAAAAACGTATGCTTCAAGAAGCAGTAGATTCATTATTTGATAATGGTAGAAGAGGAAGAAGTGTAACAGGAGCAGGAAATCGTGCCCTAAAATCACTATCAAGTATGTTAAAAGGAAAACAAGGACGTTTCCGTCAGAACTTACTAGGAAAACGTGTTGATTATTCAGGACGTTCAGTTATAGTAGTAGGTCCAGACTTAAAAATGTACCAATGTGGTATTCCTAAAGAAATGGCACTTGAATTATTTAAACCACATGTAATAAATGGGTTAGTATCAAGAGAAATAGCAAATAACATAAAAGCTGCTAAAAAAATGATTGAAAATAAAGATCCAAAAGTATGGGATGTAGTAGAAGATGTAATTAAAGAACATCCAGTTATGTTAAACCGTGCCCCTACATTACATAGACTTGGTATTCAAGCATTCGAACCAAAATTAATCTCTGGAAAAGCAATAAGATTGCATCCATTAGTAACAACAGGATTCAATGCTGACTTTGATGGAGACCAGATGGCAGTACACGTACCACTATCTGAAGAAGCCAAAGCAGAAGCAAGAATTCTAATGTTAGGTGCTAATAATATCTTATCACCAAAAGATGGATCTCCAATAGTAACACCATCACAAGATATGATATTAGGTAACTATTATATAACAATGGAAAAAGCAGGGCTTGAAGGAGAAGGTAGAGTATTTAAAAATTCTAATGAAGCCCTAATGGCATTCCAAAGAAGAGAAATAACACTTCACACAAGAATAGCAGTTCCAGTTAAATCATTTAAACACAAAGTATTCCTAGATAGTTATAAAGATAAATATTTAATAACAACTCCAGGAAAATTAATATTCAATGAAATTTTACCAGATTCATTCCCTTATTTGAATGAACCATCAAGTGAAAATATTGAAGGAGTAACTCCTAGTAGATATTTTGTTGATTATGGTAAAGATATAAAAGAAGAAATAAAGAATATGGAAAGAGCTACACCATTTAATAAAGGAGCTCTAGAAAAAATCATAGCGCAAATGTTCAAAAGATATAGAACAACAGAAACATCTATATTCCTAGATAAATTAAAAGATCAAGGATTTAAATATTCAACATATTCAGGTATAACTATAGCATACTCTGATATAGTAACAAGTAAGAACAAAAAAGAAATAGTAGATAAATCTAATGCTGAAGTTAAGAAAATTAACAAACAATATCAAAGAGGTTTAATAACTGATAAAGAAAGATTAGACTTAGTAATAGATGTTTGGACAAAAGCTAAGAAAGATATTGAAAAAGAGCTTAGTGAATACGCTAAAACATATGAAGATAACCCTATTTTCATAATGATGAATTCGAAAGCCCGTGGATCAATTTCAAACTTCGTACAATTAGCAGGTATGCGTGGTATAATGTCTAAACCAAATGGTGATCCAGTTGAAATACCAATTCTTTCATCATTTGACGATGGACTATCAGTATCAGAGTTCTTCTTATCAACTCACGGTGCCAGAAAAGGTAGTGCCGATACAGCACTTAAAACAGCAGACTCTGGTTATATGACAAGACGTCTAGTTGATGTAGCACAAGATATGATCGTAAGAGAAGAAGATTGTGGAACTACTCAAGGTTCACTTGTAACAGCATTCCGTGATGAAAAAGATGGTATAATTGAACCATTGTATGATAGAATCTTAGGAAGATATACATCTAAGAAAGTAATCAATCCACAAACCAAAGAAATGATTTGTGATAAAGATGCTTATATCACTGAAGCAATTGCTGATAAGATTATAGCAGCAGGAATTGAAGCAGTAGAAATAAGAACAGTATTAACTTGTAGAACAAATCATGGTGTTTGTAAGAAATGTTATGGTAGAAACTTAGCAACAGGTAACATTGTAGAAATTGGTGAAGCTGTAGGTATTATGGGAGCTCAATCAATTGGTGAACCTGGTACTCAGTTAACAATGAGAACCTTCCATACTGGTGGTGTTGCTGGAACCGATATTACTCAAGGTCTTCCACGTGTTGAAGAGTTATTTGAAGCACGTATTCCAAAAGGAAAAGCAACTATAGCAGAAATTGATGGAATAGTATCAAAAATAGAAGATGCTAGTGGAAGGACAAAAATCTATATTAAGAATGATAAAGAAGTTAGAGAACACTTAACAATGTATGGTGCTAAATTAAGAGTTGAAAAAGGCGATAAAGTATCTGCTGGAGAACAATTAACAGAAGGTAGTGTATCACCAAAAGAATTATTAGCGGTAACAGATCCAAATACAGTACAACAATACATCTTAAAAGAAGTACAAAAAGTATATAGATCTCAAGGTGTTGATATCAATGATAAGCACGTTGAATTAATCGCAAAGAGAATGATTTCACAAATAAGAATAATTGAAGCTGGAGATACTAAGTTTGTACCTAGTACAACTGTTTCAATAAATGAATTCACAGAAGGTAACAGAGATGTTATTATTCGAGGAAAGAAACCTGCTATTGGTCAACCAATATTATTAGGTATAACTAAAGCAGCATTACAAACTGACTCATTCTTATCATCAGCATCATTCCAAGAAACAACAAGAATATTAACTGAAGCTGCTGTAAAAGGTAGTGTAGATAAGTTACATGGATTAAAAGAAAATGTAATTATAGGTAAGTTAATCCCTGCTGGAACAGGTGCAAAAGAATATATGGATATAGATTATACACTAGAAAAAGAATTCTTAGATGATGAACCATCTGAAGTATTAGAAGATGAATTCATGGAGTAAGGTTAATCCTTACTTCTTTTTTTGCATACAATACATAACTAAAAATAAACATAAACAAATATATATCAAATTCCAATCACTGGCTGGAATTATTAAAATAGATAAAATATTAATAAATAAAACCATCTTTATCCAATTTTGAAATTTCATCCTATGTAAAAGAAATTAATAATAATTATAATGAAATAGAAAAATTATATAATTACCTATGATTTAATAGTTATCAACAAATGTGTTGATAACTATTTTACGTTTACTAATGTAAATAAATTTATATTGTCTTTACTTTAATTTGTAATTATGTTATTTTTAAAATAGAAAAAGGAGTGAATATATGAAAAAGAAAAAGCAAATATAAAAGTAATAAATGATAATGGTGATTGGAAAATAAGTTCATATGAAGTTCAATAGAGTGTATAGAAAATTGAGAGGAAAAATAAAATGGAAAGACTAAAAGAAATACCAGATGATTTTTTGATTCAAAGTGATTTAAGTAATAACATGTTTAATCAACTAATTGAACAAATTAATAGGTTTTATGAAATACAAAGTAGTATAGAACCAAAAATTAATTTTGAACTAGATGCAAATGGAAAAGTAATATTAAAAAAAGGAACATTAGTTCATGGAATAGGACTTGTTAATCCTGAAAAAATAAAATCAATATCAGAAACCGGAATACTAACAGGTCAAGCTATAGGTATTCCAGAAGATCAAGAAACCTATTATTGTGCTGACTTTTTTAAGGTCACAAAAGATGAACCTATGGAAGAACTAAATAATGAAATAAAAGATAATCAAGGAAGAACACCGTTTAACTCGAACCAATTTAAAAATCAAAAATATTTAGCATTTATAATAGAACCGAGAGAAGAAATAGAAGAATTATTAAAATATGATTGCTATCTAGATGATACTGAAGAGTCAGAAATAGCAAAAAAATTTGTAAATGAGAAAGGTTTGCCCCTTACAAAAGAAACAGGTTCATCAATATTATATGGTGTTCCCAGTCAAGCAATAACGGGAATTGTTATAGGTAGTGAAATGCTTGAACCAAGAATAATATCATTTCTAATTAAATTATTTCCGAATTGTTATATATCATCAAATACAGGAGAAATAGCATATAACCCTAAAATAAACAAATCATATGATGATTTAGTAGCAGCAAAATGTGAAATAATTAGATTGCAAACAAAAGTAATAAAAGCAAAATAAGATTCAGAAAGATTAAATAAAGCATTAAAAAGAACCAGTGAATCAAAAGATAGCATATTAAATTATTTTTTAACAACGCTTTCTACAGAAATGGCATTACAAGCAGTAAAAGATAATAAGTTATATCAAGGAACCGATGAACAAATAATAAAATATATTGAAGATCTAAAAAATGCTCAAAATGGAAGACACTTAAGTTGAAAATAGTTATCAACAAATATGTTGATAACTATTTTACATATTTATAATAATTTAAAAGAATTAATATTATTTATTTGACTTAATATTAATGGGGTGTTAAAATTAACAATATATAAATAACATTATAAAATTTATAACTATTATTAAAAAGGAGTCAAAATATGTGTGGAATAACAGGAATTATAAGTAAAGAAAAAAATAAAGATAAAATAATAAAAAAAATGGATGAAAGAATTTATCACCGTGGACCAGATGCTGAAGGTCTATATGTTGATGATTACCTAGCATTAGGTCAAAGAAGACTATCAATAATAGACCTAAAAGGTGGCAATCAACCAATATATAATGAAGATAAAAGTATACTAGTAATGTATAATGGTGAAATATATAATTATCAAGAATTAAAAGAAGAATTGAAAAATCATAAATTTACTACAAACTCAGATACTGAAGTTTTAGTACATGGATATGAAGAATGGGGAGAAGAACTACCTAAAAAACTAAGAGGTATGTTTACATTCGCGATTTATGATAAAAATAAAAAGAAAGTATTTTTAGCAAGAGATCAATTTGGTATAAAACCACTATATTATTATCAAAATAAAGATGCAATTATCTTTGCTTCAGAAATAAAAAGTTTCTTAGAATATCCAAAGTTTAAAAAAGAATTAAATAAAAAATTATTAGGTCCATACTTAACATTTAGTTTTACTCCTACAGATGAAACTTTCTTCAAAAATGTATACAGATTACCAGCGGGCCATACAATGACAATTGATGTTGAAACTAGAAAAATAGACATAAATAGATATTTTAAAGTAGATTTTAAAGAAGCTAATGAAAGTTTTGATGAAACAGTAGATAAAATATCAGAAGTAATGAAAGATTCAGTTAAACACCATTTAATAAGTGATGTCGAAGTAGGATCATTTTTATCAAGTGGAATAGATTCATCTTACCTAGTGAGTTTAGCAAGACCAGATAAAACATATACAATAGGATTTGATTTAGCAAAATATAGTGAAATAGACTATGCCAAAGATTTAACAGATAAATTACATATTCAAAATATAAGCAAAAAAATATCAAAAGAAGAATATATGAAAGTAATTCCTAAAGTATACTATCACCTAGATGAACCAACAGCAGATGGATGTGCAATAGCAGTATACTTTCTATCAGAATTAGCAAGTAAAGATTTGAAAGTAGTATTATCAGGAGAAGGAGCAGATGAATTCTTTGGAGGTTATAATAGCTATGAAGATAATTTTTATACTAAATTACCTCTATGGTTAAGAAAGATGAATGCTTCCATCTGTAAATATCTACCTAAAAATAAAGTAACAAAATATATAATAAGAAGAGGAAAATCATTAGAAGAATCATATGTAAGTATTAATAGAACTTATTATGATGATGAATTAAAAGATGTACTAAAAGATGACGATTATTTAAGTAATAAAGAGATAGTTAAAGACACATATAAAGAGTATAAAAATTATAGTAAAATAGATAAAATGTTAGCAATAGATATAAAATATTGGCTAAGTAATAATATTTTAACTATAGTAGACAAAATGACAATGGCACATTCTATTGAATCAAGAGTGCCATTTACAGATGTAGATGTATTTAAAATATCATCAACCTTGACTCCAAAATATAAAGTTAGTAATGGTGTAACCAAAGTAGCACTAAGACAAGCAGCAAAGAAAGTAATACCAACAGAAGCATATAAAAAGAAAAAATTAGGATTCCCAGTACCAATAAGAGAATGGATAAGAGAAAATGATTTTTACCAAGAAATTAAAAATACATTTAATAAAGATATATCAAAAGAACTATTTAATAATGATTATCTAATAAAGATATTAGATGAACATAAGAATAGAGAAAAAGATAATTATAGAAGAATATGGGCAGTGTACAGTTTTCTAAAATGGTATGAAGTATTCTTTGAAGAAAACTAAAAGAGACTAACAACTAATTAGTCTCTTTTCTAAGTATCTCATATACATCCTTAATATCCATCTTATCTTCAACTTTATATTTAGGTATAATATGAAGATGAAAATGCTTAACATCTTGGGCAATACCATTATTTTGACAAAAACTTATTCCATCACAATGTAATTTATCATATAATACTTTTCCAACATCTCTTGCAATATTAAAAACATACATTAAAGTATCAGAATCAATATCATACATATCAGTATAATGTTTTTTGGGTACTACTAAACAATGCCCATTATGACTTGGATTTACATCTAAAAATACTTTAACTATTTCATCCTCGTATATAGTATATGATGGTATTTCACCATTAATAATCTTACAAAAAATATCCATACTCATATCCTCCTATCACAAATTGTACCAAATTATTTTAATAAAATCTATACTTAAATACTATATTTCTAAACTTTTTTTCTTAAAAGCATCACTTTTTCCATCTTGATAATAACTTATATATCTACAAATCTTCTTACTATTTTTATAAAATGCCTTAAACATTTCTATCTCTTCACTATTTAATTTATATAGACTAATAAATCTACATAACTTATCAGAAAAAAGTAGATAAGATTTATTTAAAAAATAATTAAGTAATTCCTCACGTTCAACTTTTCTATTTATTCTAATCATTTTTGTTGCATATACATTATACACCCCATAATAATCATTAGAATATATAATAGAGTTTCCCTTACCACTTACTTGATAAAACTCTATATCATCACTATATGGATAAAAAACCAAAGTATCCTCAATATTTTTACAAAAGTGATACCCAACATTTTTACTATCTTTAGGTTCAACATAAACTTTTCCTATTTCATATTTTTCTCCATATTGATTAGTAAGGCCACCATAAAAAGCTTTATACCCCTCTATCCATTCCTCACTATAAAAATATCCATTATCAATTTCCATAATTATCAACATCCTGACAATATAATTCTATCATAATATTAAAAAAATATAATATAAGTTAACAAAAAAAGAAAACATTTTTTGTTTTCTACGTGAACACTTTGCGAATATTCATTATTATTATGTAAACCAAAAATGAATTTTATTCACAAAATACTTATAATATGGTACAATTTATATGTATAAATATTGAAAGTAGTGAAGTAATGAAAAAAGTAGTTATAATTATTTTATGTCTAGTAATAATAATATCTTCTTCAATGGTAGGCTACTTAGTAGTAAGTGCTAATACAGAAGTAAAAATAGAAGATAACATTATAGATAGACAAAATGAACAAATAGAATATTTAAAAAGTTATGGATATACTTTAGATAATCCAAATATTATTTTAAACCCCTATGATATTTCTCCATTAACAGCACTAATAATATTTGAAACAGATGATATTGTTCCCGTATCTATAACAGTAGTAGGAAAAAATAGTGATAATTCATATACAAAGGACTTTGAAAAATCTAAAGTACACTATATACCTGTATATGGATTATATGCAGATTACAACAACAAAATAATAATCAAATGCCAAAATATAGAAAAGGTAGTAGAAATTAAAACAGAAAAATTACCGAAAGAATTATCTAATACAAAAACAAATAATACTGGAAACACTCTTTTTACAGCGGATGATAATCTACCATATGCTTTAGACAAAGACGGAGAAGTAAGATGGTATCTAACTAAAAAATATACAGGAAAAATAGAAAAATTATCCAATGACAATCTATTCTTAGGTAGTGATAAAAAAGATGAAAATGATTTATATAATTCAATATTAGAAATAGATCTATTAGGTAAAATATATAAAGAGTATAAAATAGATGAAGGATATACAGGAAGTTATATAGAACTAGAAAATTCTTATTTAATTCTTTCCAAAGATCTATTAGAAATAGATAAACAAAACGGAGAAATAATAACAAGATATAAATTAGATAGTCAGTATGATAACATAACATTAAATGATAATATAGTAATATTATCATCAAATACCAGTGCCTTGAAAATAGATTTAAACAGTAAAAAACAAGCAGAAATAACTTTTCAATCAAATAAAAATGAAAGAGAAAATAATATAGAATTTTATACTACAAAGAAAAATTATAAACTATCATATGGTACAAGTTTTGCCGAAAAAAGTGAGACAGAAACCTCAAAGGAAAGTTTCCTATTGATAAACTATAAAAACCCAGATGATAATTATAAAAAATATGACATAGAATTAAAAAAAGAAACAGATAGACTAGTAGTAAGTGGCAAGTTTAAAAAAGAAGATAAAGTATATGTAATATTAGATAAATTTATGGATAAGAAAATATATGATGTAGATATAAAAGAAAATACAACATATAAATATATAAACAGTACTAACCTAGAAGGTAAATATTCTATTTATCTAAAAATAAATGACAAACTATACAAAACAAATAAATACGTAAATTTCTAAATATTGCCAAACAAAAAAATAGTTGATATAATAAATATACAATAAAAGAAAAGTGAGGAGAAATATGAAAGATTTAACATTAGTAGTAATGGCCGCGGGAATGGGTAGTAGATTTGGAGGCCCGAAACAAATAACACCAGTAGGGCCAAGTGGTGAATTTATAATAGACTATTCTATATATGATGCAATAAAAGCAGGATTTAACAAAATAGTATTTATTATAAAAAAAGAACATAGAGAAGTATTTAAAGAAACTATAGATAAAAGAATTAATAAAGATAATAATATAAAAATAGAATATGTATATCAAGAATTAGAAAATGTTCCTAGTGATGTAAAAATTCCGAAAGAAAGAGTAAAACCATGGGGAACAGATCATGCCATATTATGTGCAAAAGAAAAAATTAATGGACCATTTGTAATAATAAATGCAGATGACTTTTATGGAAGAGACTCTTACGAAAAAGCAGTAAAGTTTTTACAAGAAGAAACTGATGAAAATACTGGAGCAGTTATATCATATCCATATGGTATTACCGCAAGTGAGTTTGGCAGTGTGAAAAGAGCAGTAATAGAATTAGATGGAGATTATATTAAAGAATTAATAGAATCAAAAATAACAACTAATGGCAATATTGCAAACTGTGAACCATTAGATGGAAGCCCAAGTTTTACTATATCATTAGATCATCCAGTATCAATGAATCTATTCTGTTTCAAAGAAAAATTCTTAGATTTACTAGAGGAAGATTTTAACGAATTTATCCATCAAGATGAAGAAAAACTATTAAAAGGAGAATTAGTTATTTCAGAAACAGCCCAAAAATATTTAAAATCCAATAAATTAAAATTAAAAAATATAGTTTCAAATGGAATATGGACTGGAGTAACATATAAAGAAGACTTACCAAAATTAAAAGAAACAATAAATAAATTAATTAGTGATGGAGAATATCCAGATAACTTATGGCAAAAATAAGGAGGACAAAATGAAAGATTTAACATTAGTAGTAATGGCTGCCGGAATGGGTAGTAGATTTGGAGGTCCAAAACAAATAACTGAAATAGGTCAAAGTGGAGAATTTATAATAGATTACTCAATCTATGATGCAATAAGAGCAGGTTTTAATAAAATAGTATTTGTAATAAGAAAAGAACACGAACAAATATTTAAAAATACTATAGAAAAAAGAGTAAATGGTAGAATAAAAATAGAATATGCATATCAAGAAATAAATAATCTACCAATTGATTCTAATGTACCAAAAGATAGAACTAAACCACTTGGTACAGCGCATGCTATATTATGTGCTAAAGAGTTAGTAAACGGACCATTTGCAATAATAAATGCAGATGATTTCTATGGATATGATGCTTATAAAAAAGTTGCAAACTATCTAAAAGAATCTGATAATATACATGAAGGTGTAATGATATCTTATCCATTTATCAAAACAAGTAGCAATTTTGGAAGTGTAAAAAGAGGAGTAATAGAATTATCAGAAGATAAAAAATATGTAACAGGAATAACAGAATGTTCAATTGAAATTAAAAACTCTCTAGCTCATTGCACTAATTTAAACACTAAAGAAGAGTTTGATATGGAATTAACACATCCAGTATCAATGAATTTATTTGGATTTCAAAAGAATTTTATGGATATGTTAGAAATAGACTTCAAAGAATTTATTCATAATGACAAAGAAGTATTAAAAGATAAGGAAGTATTTTTACCAGATACAGTTAAGAAAAATATAGCAAATGGCAATTTATTACTAAGAAATATTGTATCAGAAAGTGTCTGGGCAGGACTTACATACAAAGAAGATATGGAAGATTTAGAAAATAAAATACATACATTAATAGAAAATGGAGAATATCCAAACAACTTATGGGAAGATTAATATCTTTCCTTTTCTAATATAAACAAAATTATGAAATATTTAAAATCATTAAAGCCAGTTTTAATAGTATATGTATTACAATACATTATACTAATACTTTTATCTTCTATATATTATCTAGTATCTAATAAAGATTTAACATCTTTTATTTCTAATGAATTAAGTATAATATTAACAATAATAAATCTTTTAATAATAACATATCTAATAAAAAAATATAATATAAAAAGTAAACATATAAATCCTTTATCATGTTATCCTTTAATATTATTAGGTATATCTTTATCTACTATATTTAATACAACCTTATTTCTATTTAGCAAACCAAATGAGGTAACAATACCATTATATATAAGTATAATATCTACCGGATTTATAGGGCCAATATTAGAAGAAATATTATTTAGATATATATTATTTAATAATCTAAATAAATTTAATAGTAAATTTAAATCACTTATTATAGCAACCATTATCTTTGCTGTAATACATCTAAATATAATAAAAATAATATATGCATTTATACTAGGAATTATTTTAAATATAACATATATAAAATCTAATAATATAAAAGTTCCAATATTAATACATATATCAGCAAATATAATGTCAATATTCTTAAAAGAATTTAATATTTATATCCTACTATTAGGACTAATATCATTTTTAATATCAATAACAATACTAAAGAAAGGAAGATTAAATTATGAATAACAATTTATTTAACTTAAAAGATAAAGTAGCAGTAGTAACAGGAGCTAGTTCTGGTCTAGGTAAAAGAGCAGCAATTGCATATGCAAATTATGGAGCAGATGTAGTATTACTAGCAAGAAGATTAGAAAAATTAGAAGAAGTAAAACAAGAAATAACAAAGATAGGTAGAGCTTGTCTAACTATAAAATGTGATATAACAAAAGAAGAAGAAGTAAAAGAAGCAGTTAATACAATAATAAATAAATTTGGTCATATAGACATATTACTAAATAATGCAGGGATAGCAATTAAAGGTGGAGTAGATACATTAGAAGAAAGTGAATGGGATAAATCATTTAATACTAATGTAAAAGGTATATATCTAATGAGTAAATATATAGTACCACATATGAAAGAAAAACATTATGGTAAAATAGTAAATATAGCATCAGTAAATGCTGTTATATCAGATAAAGAAGATATATTTATAAGACATTCTTATAACGCTTCTAAATCAGCAGTTTTAGGTTTAACTAAAGCTATGGCATGTAGTTATGCTAAAAATGGAATAACAGTAAATGCAATAGGGCCAGGACTATTTGAAACAGAAATGACAGAGAATACTTTATTTAAATCAGATGAATTTTTAAATATATATAATAAATTAAATCCTTCAAATAGACCAGGTTATAAAGAAGAAGTAAATGGTACAATAATATATTTATCATCAGATGCCTCTAGTTATGTACAAGGACAATTTATAATTATAGATGGAGGAGCATCATTAGTGTAGAAAGACTAAAGAATTAGTCTTTTTTCTATTACAGAAATATAAGAATAATTATAATAAATATAATTTACAAAAAAAGATTAGCTACTTCCAATAAATCAAAAGAAAAAACAAGATAAATAATCAGGACAAAAGTTCTGATTTCTTTATATCTCAAACATAATGTACTACATAAATTAAATCTATGTAGTACATTGTGTTTAATTATTTTAATATTTATATAAATTAACTATATTATATAAGTTTTTTTCTATTAGATAATATCAATTAATTTGTTATGTATTGTACCCTAAAAACTAAATAAATTCTTTACTTTTTACCCCTTTTATATTAAAATGTTATTAAGAGGACAGTGGTTGTAATGCAAAAATATAATATTCTTCCAGCAGATACCTATGTAGTGGTAAATAAAAGCATAATGAACGCAGAAGATAGAAAAATACTAAATATGTTATACTTACCAATCATAGGCCCAATACCAATTATGTTATATTATTCATTATGGTCAGACTTAGATAAAAATGAAATACTAAGTATAGAATATACACACCATCATCTAACAACTAACCTACATTTGTCCTTAGATGAATTTGTAGAAGCAAGAAAAAAATTAGAAGCAATAGGTCTTCTAAAAACATTTTATAAAAATGATAATATTAATAATTACTTATATGAATTATATTCTCCCATACCAGCCCACGAATTCTTTTCTCACCCAATATTAAATATAGTATTATATAATAATGTTGGAAAAAAAGAATATGAAAAATTAAAAAGTTATTTTAAACTTCCAAGAATTAATACTACAGGCTATACAGATATAACCTCATCATTCTCAGAAGTATTTACCCCAGTACCATTAACATCATATGAAATAGTAAATGATAACATAAGGAAATATAATAAATTAAAACTAAATATTAATACTAATTTTGACTTTAACTTTCTAATAGAATCATTACCAAAGAAGATTGATAAAGATAAACTATTAACTAAAGAAACAAAAGAATTAATATTAGAACTATCATTTTTATATGATTTAGATACATTAAAGATACAAGATATAATTAAAACTTGTATCACAGAAAGAGGCACATTAAACAAAGAAGAATTTAGAAAGACCTGTAGAAATTATTACCAATTTGATAATAAAGGAGTATTGCCAACAGTCGTTTATAACTCTCAACCAGAGTATTTAAAATCACCTATAGGAGATACCTCAAAAAGAGCTAAAATGATATATACATTTGAAACAATAAGTCCCTATGACTTATTAAAAAGCAAAAATAATGGAGCAGAACCTACAAACAGAGATATTAAATTAGCAGAAGACTTAGTAGTAGAATATAAATTAAAACCAGGAGTAGTAAACGTACTAATAGATTATATCTTAAAAACAAATAATAATAAATTAACAAGAGCATTAGCAGAAACTATTGCCGGTCAATGGAAAAGATTAAATATAGAAACAGTAGAAGAAGCAATGTCAGTAGCGGAAAAAGAACATAAAAAATATAAGAAAAACATCCAAGTTAAAACTCCAAAAAAATTAGTAGGAGAAAAAATTCCAGAATGGTTTGATAAAGAAATAAAAAAAGAAGAAGTATCACAAGAACAAAAAATAGAAATGGAAAAAATGTTAAAGGAGTATCAATAATATGAAAAGTTTAGGAAATGTAATAAAAGATAAATATTATGTCAATAATCATTCTCTAGAAGAAAATTTTGATAAATCTTTAAGAGAAAACATAACTTTCAAAAAATTAGTATCAACCCTTAAATTACCTAAAGAAGAACTAATGAAATATACATCAAAATTAGAAGATACTTCTCTTGAATTAAATAACTGTAAAAATTGTAAAAACATCTTAGAATGTAAAAATTCTTACACTGGTTATGTCTGCTACCCAGAAGTATTAAATGACAACCTAGTATTTGATTACATTCCTTGTAAATATAAAAAGAAAATGGATAAAGATAATGCCTACCAAAAAAATATTTATCTATTTGATATTCCAAAAGAAATAAAAGAAGCAAGTATGAAAAATATAGATTTAGATGATCAAAAAAGATTTGAAACAATAAAATGGTTAAAACAATATATAGATGATACTAAAAATAATATTAAAAGAAAAGGATTATATTTAACAGGAAACTTTGGTTGTGGTAAAACTTACCTTATATCAGCAGCCTTAAATGAATTAGCAAAATATGATCATAAAGTAGCAATAATATATTATCCAGAATTCTTAAGAAGTTTAAAAAGTTCCTTCAGCGAAAATGGAGAATATAATGATAAATTTAACCTAATTAAAAAAGTTGAAATATTACTATTAGATGATATAGGAGCAGAAACAACAACAGAATGGAATAGAGATGAAGTCCTAGGCACAATATTGCAATACAGAATGCAAGAAGGACTGACAACTTTCTTTACATCAAATTTGACACTAAAAGAATTAGAAACACACTTAAGTATTTCTAATAAAGGGGTAGAAGTAGTAAAAGCAAAAAGAATTATAGAAAGAATAAAACAATTATCAGAGCAAATGACAATGATAAGCGAAAATAGAAGAAAGTGAGGAAAAAAGAATGAAAGAGTGTTTAAAAAAGGATTTTAATGATGATAAAGGAAACTATTATACCTTAATAGCAGAAGGTAATAAAGTAAATTTACAGGGGAAAAAATATAAATTACAACATGAATTCAAAGTTAAAAGAAAAGCATCAGGAATATTTACATCAGATATTGGAGTTCATAGTAACGGCTTTGCCGGAATAATGGGATTAGCCCTAATAATATCCTTAGCAGGAGTATTAATAGCATATCTATTTTGGAAATTTTAGATTGGAGGTGTATTCTATATGAAATATACAGCACTACAAGTAAAAACAAGTTATTCACTATTAAATAGTTTAAATGAAGTAACAAAATTAGTATCTCGTGCTAAAGCTTTAGGATACACCTCTTTAGCAATTACAGACACCAACAACATGTTTGGTGTTATTACATTTTATCAAGAATGTAAAAAAAATAATATTAAACCAATTATAGGTATAGAATTAGATGTTTTAGATAAGAAAATTTTATTATATGCCAAAAATAATAACGGTTATAAAAATCTAATAAAATTAGCAACTTTAATATCAGAAAGAAATTTAACATTAGATGATTTAAAAGAATATAAGAATGATTTAATATTAGTAATACCTTATATCTATTATGACGATGATATTTATAATATATATGAAACCAAATTCATAGGATACTCTAATATAGAAGAAAAAAAACATATTACAAAAGACAAAGTGTTTATAAATAATGTTTCTTATTTATATAAAGAAGATTATAAATATTTAGATTATTTAATAATGATAAAAGAAGGAAAAACTTTAGGAGAATATGAATTTGGAAATAATAAAAATATGTATCTTCTAAGTTCAGAAGAAGTAGAACAAATAGCGGACGCTACTGATATAGAAAATACCTTTAATATATCTAATCTATGTAACGTAGAAATTACCTATACACCTAATATATTACCAGTATATGATCAAAAAATAGATGCATATAGTTACTTAACAAATCTCTGCAATAAAGGCTTAAAAAGAAGATTAAAAGATAATATAGATAAAGTTTATCAAGATAGATTAGACTATGAATTAAAAATAATTAATCAAATGGGCTTTTGTAATTATTTCTTAATAGTATGGGATTATGTAAAATATGCAAAACTTAACAATATTTTAGTAGGTCCAGGCCGTGGATCCGCAGCAGGTTCTCTAGTAAGTTATACTCTAGGAATAACAGATATTGATCCATTAAAATATGACTTATTATTTGAAAGATTTCTAAATCCCGAAAGAGTAACAATGCCTGATATTGATATAGATTTTGACAGTGCTAAAAGAGAAGAAGTAATAGAATATGTAATAAATAAATATGGAAATAAAAAAGTAGCAGAAATAATAACCTTTAACACCTTAGGTGCTAAACAGATAGTAAGAGATGTAGCAAGAGTTCTAGGACTAACGACTACCATAACAGATGATATAGCAAGATTAGTAACAGAAAAAACGCTAACAGAATCAATAGATAAAAATCTTAAATTAAAAAAATATATTGAAGATAATAACCAAATCAAAGAATTATTTAAAATAGCCCTAAAACTAGAAGGACTACCAAGACACGTATCAATACATGCTGCCGGAGTAGTAATCTGCAAAACAAACTTAGATGAAATAATCCCACTATATAAAAATCCAGCAGGAATATACACAACAGCATATTCAAAAGATTATCTAGAACCATTAGGCCTTCTTAAAATGGACTTTCTAGGAATATCAAATTTAACCCTTATAGCGGAAGTAATAGATAATATCAGAAAAAATGAACATTTAAATATAACATTTTCTAATATTCCTATGGATGATAAAAAAACTCTAGAAATTTTTAGAAAAGCAAAAACAAATGGAATATTTCAATTTGAGTCCTATGGAATGCGAAGATTTTTAGAAAAATTACAAGTATCATCATTTGATGATATAATTGCTGCTATCGCTTTATATAGACCAGGTCCAATGGATAATTTAGACTTATATATAAGAAGAAAAGAAGGAAAAGAGAAAGTAAAATACCCTCATCCAAACTTAGAAAGTATTTTAAAACCAACTTATGGTATAATTATCTATCAAGAACAAATAATCCAAATAGCACAAGTTTTAGCAGGTTACACCCTGGGAGAAGCAGATATCTTAAGAAGAGCTATGTCAAAGAAAAAAGAAGAAGTATTATTAAAAGAAAAACCAAAGTTTATTAGTTCGAGTGTAAAAAGAGGATATACAGAAGAGTTAGCAGCCAAAGTATATGATTTAATTTTAAAATTTGCAAACTATGGATTTAATAAATCTCATTCTGTAGGATACGCAACTGTATCATATAAAATGGCATTTCTAAAAACCTACTTCTTTAAATACTTTGAAACTGCCTTATTAAATAATGTTATAGGTAGTGTTGATAAAACCTCAGATTATATAACAGAAATAAGACAAAATAATTTAATAATATCACTACCAGATATAAATATCAGTACTAATATTTATCTTGTAATGAATAATGTTATAGTAGCGCCCCTATCCATAATAAAAAATATTGGTGCCTCTATTGCAGATGACATCATAAAAGAAAGAGAAAAAGGTCCATATAAAAATATAATAGACTTTGTAGTAAGATTATATAATAAAGGAATAGGTCCTAAAATTATTACATCACTAATCCAAGCAGGATGTTTTAATAATTTAGGCTATAACATAAAAACCTTAATAGAAAACTTAGATAATATAATAAATTATGCAGAAATATCAAAAGATATTGGTATGGTTGACTTGCCAGAACCAGTAATAGAAGTATATGAAGAATATACCTTAGATGAACTATTAAACATTCAATATAATACTTTTGGTTTCTATATAAGTAATCATCCCGTTACAAAATATAGAGAAAACTCTGATATAACAACTCAAAATGTAAAAAATTATTATGATAAAAGAATAACTATGACAGTATTAGTATCAAGAATAAAAGAATTAACAACTAAGAAAAATGATGTAATGGCATTTATAACAGGAAAAGATGAATATGGAGAAATATCTCTAACAATGTTTCCTAATGAATATAAGACTTGTCCAAAAATTAAAAACTATGATATAATAAGATTAACAGGAAAAGTTGAAAAAAGATATGATACATATCAAGTAATAATTAATGACTTAAAAGTATTAAATAAAACTTTAGAAAAGTGAGAGTGGTAAAATGGAAACATGTACTAATCCAGATGTGTTAAAAGTAATATTCTTTATTAAACAATTATTAGATATATTATTTTTTATAGTGCCAATAGGATTAATAGTAATGTTAGGAATAGACTTCTTTAAAAATGTTGCTGCAGCAAAAGAAGATGATATGAAGAAAAATTTATCTATTGCCATAAAAAGATTAATATATTGTGTTTGCATTTTCTTTATACCAACAGTTGTTAATTTACTAACAAAGATAATAAGTGATTCTTTAGAGGATACAAGCATTAACTATGCAGAATGCCTAGTTAATGCTAATTCTGATAAAATAAATCAATTAATTGATACAGAAGCTCAAACTGCTTTAGAAAAAGCAAAATCTGATAAAACTATGACAAGTGTATTAGAAGCAGAAGATGCTATAAATAAAAAAAGTGATAAATCAGAAAAAGAAACAATGTTAAGTGAATTAAAGACCATTAAAGATGAAATAATAAATGATAGTAAGAAGAAACAAGAAGATAATACAGAAGCAAGACCATCAGTAGATGGATCTAGTGATAATTCTTCTGGTAGTACATCTGGAGGAGCTTCCCATTTAGATAGTGGTACTCAAGGTACTTATTTTGCTCCGATTCAAGGAGTATCAGGAGCGACATTTGGCAGTACTAGTTCCACTGCAGGATGTGCTAACAATGCATCCCATGACTTAAGTGGTGTTCCCTCTGGAACTCCAATATATGCAGGAATTGATGGGACTGCTGAATTTAAGCAAACCTACTCAACTCAAGTAGTAAGTGGCAAAAAAGTATTAACAAGTTATGGAAATCAAGTAAGAATAATTGCATCTGATGGAACAACAATAATATATGCACATTTATTAAAGTTTGCAGATGGAATATCAGCCCCAGTAACAGATAGTTGTCCTAAGAAAAATGGATCACCACCATGCCCAGCAAGTACATATCAAAGTATTACAACAATAAGCGATACAAAAACAGTTAAAAAAGGAGACTTAATTGGCTACTTAGGAGATACTGGTAATTCAACTGGTCCTCACTTACATGTAGAAATCCACAAAAATGGTGGAAGAAATTGTGTTACTGATCCATGGTCTGCCTTTGGAATGAAATGATATAATAATAAAAGATACCCTAAAACAAATTAAAAGGGTATCTTTTTGGTAATTCTAATTCAAAAGTAAGCTTATCTTTAGTAACAGGATGATAAAAAGATAATTTTTTAGCAAATAGTGCAATAGGCGTCTTACCATCAAAATTCTTATTATATTTAGCATCTCCAACTAAAGGGTATCCTCTAGAAGAAAATTGAACTCTAATTTGATGTGATCTTCCAGTATGAAGATGTATCTCAACTAAACTCATATTATCTCTAACATCAATAACCCTATAATCTAAAGATGCATATTTTCCATTCTTACTGTCACTAACATAAGAAATATTTTTTTTCTCATTCTTAACTAAATAATCTTCTAATGTTCCATTATTTTTTATTATTCCACAAGTCACAGCGTAATAAGTTTTTTCAAATTTCTTTTCAGTTATTTGTTTACTTAACCTAGCAGCAGCCTTAGAAGTTTTAGCAAATACCATAACTCCTCCAACAGGTCTATCTAATCTATGAACTAATCCCAAATAAACATTACCAGGTTTATTATATTTATCTTTTATATAATTTTTTAATATAGTAAGTAAATCATCATCTTTTGACTCATCCTCACATACTGGCATATATATAGGTTTCTCTACTACTAATAAATGATTATCTTCGTATATTATATTAATCTTTGCATACTCTTCCATAAATACCACAAGGAAGTACCAAATTATTCTCTGTTATTGGTAATCCTATCTCTCCAGTTTCTATTTTAGTATTTTTAAAAGTCAAAGATAAAATATTATTTAAAGAAGTAGGTGAAACACCAGTAGTATAAGAATTAACAAGAACAAAACTATAATCAGAATCCAGAATATCAGCAACCTTATCAAGAAGTTCCTTAAGATTATCCTCTAATCTCCAAACCTCTCCATTAGGTCCTCTCCCATAACTAGGAGGATCCATAATAACACCATGATATGTTCTTCCTCTTCTTTTTTCTCTTTCCAAAAACTTAATAACATCATCAACAATAAAACGAATTTTATGTTCTCTTAGATTACATAACTCCATATTCTCTTTAGCCCAATCTACCATTCCCTTAGAAGCATCAACATGAACTACCTCGCTAGCACCAGCCTTCGATGCCGCCATAGTAGCGCATCCTGTATATGCAAATAAATTTAAAACTCTCATATCATTTCCCTTATAAGATTTAACTTTATCCATAATAAAATCCCAATTAGTAGCTTGCTCAGGAAAAATACCAGTATGCTTAAAACTAGTAGGACTTACCTTGAATTTTAAATCTCCATAATTAATAGTCCAACTATCTTTAAGTTTAGTTCTAAATTCCCAATTACCCCCACCTTTATTGCTTCTATGATAAAATCCATCCCATTTATTCCAAATTTCATTATTACTTTTATTCCATATAATTTGAGGATCAGGCCTTCTTAAAATAACATTTCCCCATCTTTCTATCTTTTCTCCATCGCCACTAGCAATGCATTCATAATCTTTCCAATCAGAACTAATTTTCATAAATAATAACACCTCTTACTAATATAAATTATATATCCATCTGCCATAGACAAGTATTTATAATGGCAGTACCTAAAATATATAAATAATATAAAAATATTATACAATCAAAATAAAACAAAAGCAACCAACCCTAGTTGATTGCAATAATTTTTTTAGATTTCTTCACATCGTCTTCTTTAGGAAAACTAATAGATAGTATTCCATTATCATAAGTAGCCCTAATAAAACTCTCTTTCTTTTCACCAATATAAAAACTACGCTTAATATTTCCAACAAATCTTTCTCTTCTAATATACTTATCATTCATTTTCTCATCCATAATCTTTGTAGCGCTTACAGTAATATAGCCATTATCATAATCAACACTAATATTATCTTTCTTTAAACCAGGAATTTCAATATCAATAATATAATTATTACCCATCTCATATATATCAGTTCGCATAAACTGAAAATTATTTAAAACTTTAAAATCAATACCATCCCAAAAATTATTTTCTTTAAGCTTATTAGACATAAAATCATCTCCTCTATAATATTTTGCATAAAAAAAAGAAGATTATACATTAATCTATATTCTTCTTAACACACTCAGCTCTTAAAACAGAGACAAGTCTAATAACAAAATCCAAATCATTTTCATTCAAGAATTTGCAACCCTCAGCAATTGTTTTAATTTTTTCACTATTGCTTTTCTTTTCTTCATCCATATCTATCAAAGAAGAAATATCAATATCGAATAACTTTGATATATTTTTAACAACTGCTATAGAAGGCTCACTCTTACCAGTCTCAATTCTAGACAAACAATTCCTATTAATTTTTAATTCTGCTGCCAAATCTTCTTGTGACATACTATTGTTTTTTCTTAATGATTGAATTTTATCACCAATTTTAACTGTAGTACATTTCATATATTCCACTCTCCCTCAAGTACTTCTATTATATAAAATTTTAAATATTAATCAATATTATGAAAATAACATTATCACTTATAATTAAAATATTACCAAAACATACAGAAAATACAACTACAAATGACGGAAATGAACGATTTCATAATCTAAAAGACATAAAATTATACCGCAAGTGAAACTTTACATCAATAAAAAAATAATCAAAATTTCCGAAAAAAATTGAAATACAAAAAGTAAAATGATATAATGAAACTAAGATAGAAAAGGAGAAGGGAAAATGAAGAAAAATTTAATTATCTTACCATTAATAATAATGTTATTAATCATAACAGGATGTTCTAAAAAAGAAAATAAATTAGTATTAGTAACAGAAGCAGGCTTTGCCCCATATGAATATTATCAAGATGGAGAAATAGTAGGAGTAGACATTGACATAGCAAAATATTTAGCAGACTCTTTAGGATTAGAATTAGAAGTAAAAGATGTAGCTTTCGATTCTATAATAAACGAAGTAAAAACAGGTAAAGCAGATATCGGTGCTGCTGGAATAAGCTACAGTGAAGAAAGAGCAAAACAAGTAGACTTCACAATAAACTATGCTACTTCCAAACAAGTAGTAATTGTAAAAAATGATAGCACTATTACTAATATTCAAGATTTAAATAATATTAAAAATCTAAAAGTGGCAGTTCAATTAGGAACAGTAGCAGATACCTATATTACAGATAATTATAAAAACGCTACTATTACAAGACAAAAGAAAGTTTTAGCAGCAATTCAAGATTTAAAAACAAATAAAGTTGACTGTGTAGTATTAGATGAATTACCCGCTAAAGAAATTTTAAAAGAATATGATGATTTAAAAATATTAAGTGACCCATTATTTGAAGATAACTATGGAATGATAGTAAAAAAAGGAAACGAAGAATTATTAAATAGTGTAAATCAAGCATTAGAAAAACTAAAAAATGAAGGAAAAATAGATGAATATATAATAAATCATACAAAATAAAGGAGTATATATGAAAGTGTTATTAAAAATATGGAGCTATGTATATAATTTTCTAAACTCCATTGCAGATAATTTTTATCAAAGTGTAATATATGATAACAGATATCAATTTATATTAAAGGGATTATTCCATACTATCTTAATAGCGCTCTTCGCAGTAATAATAGGAATTATTCTAGGATTAATTATAACAATAATAAGAGACTACAACGCTAAATGTGGAAAATTAAAAATATTAAGCAAATTAGCCAAATGGTATGTAGATATAATAAGAGGAACTCCAGTAATATTACAATTAATGATAATCTATTACGTAATATTTAAAAGTGTAGATATAAACATAGTAATAGTAGGAATAATAGCATTCGGATTAAATTCAAGTGCATATGTATCAGAAATAATAAGAGGAGGATTAAATTCAATACCAAAAGGACAAATAGAAGCAGGATACTCCTTAGGCTTTCAATATGGTGGCATTATGAAATATATAGTACTACCTCAAACAATAAAAACAATATTACCAGGATTAGGTAATGAATTTATAACTTTATTAAAAGAAACATCAGTAGGAGCATACATAGGTATAATAGAATTAACTAAAGCCTCAGATATTATAGCATCTAGAACATATGATTACTTTTTTCCATTGTTAATAATTGCAATTATTTATCTAATAATGACCCTAGGTCTATCAAAACTAGTAAGCAATTTAGAAAGGAAGTTTTCTAATGATTGAAATTAAAAATTTAAAAAAATCTTTTGGCACCAAACGTGTCCTAAAAGGTATTGATTTAAAAATAGAAGATAAAGACAGAGTAGCAATAATAGGCCCATCAGGATGTGGAAAATCTACATTATTAAGATGCATAAATAGATTGGAAATTCCAACAAGTGGGGATGTATATTTTAAAGGAAAAAAGATAAATAATAATCCAGAAGAATTATCAAAAATAAGAGCAAAAATGGGAATGATATTTCAACAATTTAATTTATTTCCTCATTTAACCGTATTAGAAAATATAACCCTAGCCCCAACAAAATTAAATATATTAGATGAAAAAACTGCTGAAAAAAAAGCAAAAGAATTATTAAAGATGATTAATCTAGAAGAAAAAGCAAATATGTATCCATCTGAATTATCTGGAGGACAACAACAAAGAGTAGCAATAGTAAGAAGTCTAATTATGAATCCTGATATAATTTTAGCAGATGAACCAACCTCAGCTCTAGATCCAGAAATGGTAGGAGGAGTAATAGATATCCTAAAACAAATAGCAGATCAAGGAATGACTATGGTAGTAGTAACTCATGAAATGAAATTTATAGAAAGCTTTGCTACTAAAGTAATATTTATGGAAGATGGAAAGATAGTAGAATCTGGAACCAGTAAAGAAATACTACATAACCCCAAGTCTCCTAGATTAAAAGAATTTTTATCAATAGTGAATAAAAGATAATTAGAACTAGTATAATTTTATATTAGTTCTTTTAATATAGTTATGTTTACAATACATAACTATATATTTAGACTTTACATATAATGTTAAACTCTGATTTAGCCAAAACTAACAATTTGAGGTCAAAAATTTTGACTTCAAAAATGAATGGACTTAAAACCTAGGCTTTAGAATTAACTAGTGAATTTTATAGAAAATTGTGCTATTAAATTTTAAATAATCTTAAGTATAATTTTAAAGAACATTTATCTATTGTAAAATTAGATTTTAACATTGACATCATTAGTCATTTATATTATTATAAACAATAAGACAATGATAAAAGAGTTATATATTTTTAGTTATAGAAAGGATGATAAAATGAATGAGATAGTTGTAAGTAATAATAAAAAGATAGAAAATATGATATATGAAATAAGAGGTAAACAAGTAATGTTAGACTCTGATTTAGCAAAATTATATGATGTTGGAACGAAAAAAATAAATGAAGCTGTTAAAAATAACACAGAAAAGTTTCCTGAAAGATATTGCTTTAAGCTTTCTGGTAAGGAAAGCGATAATCTTTTGGTCGAAAATTTCGACCAAAAGATAGAAAAACGTGGAGGTAAGTACAAAAATCCTAGAGTGTTTACAGAACAAGGAGTTTATATGCTTGCTACAATTTTAAAAAGCAAAGTTGCATCAGAAATAACAATTGCTATAATGGATACTTTTGTAGAAATGAAACGATATATTAATACCTCATTGATAGAGCAAAAATATTTTAATGAATTAACCATAAAAAATACATAAGATATAAAATTATTACAAGAATCATTTGATAAATTAAATACAAAAGAAAACAATAATCATATTTTTTATGAAGGACAGATATATGATGCATATTCATTATTAGTAGATATATTATCTAAAGCAAAAAAAGAAATAATAATAATAGACAATTATGCTGGTAAAAACTATTTGATATTATTAAAAATATTAGTGTTAAAGTAAAAATATACAGATAGTGTAAAAATGTTTCGGAATTTTTAAAAATTATATGCTAAATGCAATATT
>ERZ808240.1009-NODE-1009-length-35819-cov-4.920339_pt1 | contig 35819 bp, 35 predicted proteins | sample MGYA00521084_ERZ808240 | MGnify/ENA primary metagenome ERZ808240 (study PRJEB31516, sample SAMN03275571) | gut metagenome | biome: mammalia-associated habitat; material: feces | host: Papio cynocephalus | place: Kenya | collected 2012-08-06 ... | reverse complement strand
CTGCTTGAACAATTTTTACTTCAAAATATTGTCTAACTTTTCGGGGTCACTTCAGGCCGCGGAAGGGCTTTTTCGTCTTCATCTCTTTACCTGTCGCTCGGCGCGGCGTCACCGCTGCCGAAAATGAGATCATCGATATCCGGTCCCATGTCAACACCTCCATGCATATACGAACCAGTATATGCGTCTCGGCGCGAAAAAATCCGGAAAATCAGTAGCCGAGAGTCTCGTCAACGAGAAGAACATGAAATTCTTTCATGGAGGTGGTCGGCATGAAGAATACCGTCATCACGCCGCAGACCTTTTCCCGGCTGCGGCAATCGTGGCAGCGAGACTCTCCCACGGCGCACGGCGTATGGCGGTTCAACCGCCGGGCGTTGAGCGGCGCGGCGATGTTGCGCGCCCGGTCGATCGCGCCGTTGAGATCCGGGGCGATCTTGTTCTTCCCTACGACGAGGAACACGCGCTCCGGCCCATAGATCGTACCGGCCACGCGGTTGCCGCAGCCGTCGATGTTGACGATCTCGCCGGTCTCGCTCACGCCGTTGGCGCTGCAAAGGTAGGCTTCCGCCTTCCCCGCCCGCGCTCTCGTTTCCGGAGCGCGGTCTTTCCAGTGCCAGAACACTTCGTTGCTCTCGCAGAGACGGTCATAGACACCGAGCGTATCGATCGTCACGCTGCCGCCAATGCCGATGCTGGTGCCGTTCAGCGTCTGCACGAGATAGTCCGCCGCTTCCGCGCCGGTGGCAAAGCGGTGAATGCGAAAGCCCCGGCCTTCCAGATTTTTTCCCGTCTTTTCCAGATCCGCCATAGCGCTCAATCCTCTTCTATGCTCTCAAAGCCGTGGCCGTAGATCGTGCGGGCGTCGCCGACGATAAGGAACGATTTCGGGTCGATCTCGCGCACCATGCGGCGCAGCGGCCCGAGCTGACCGGGCTTTACGGCGCACATGATGACGCGCTCGGTCTTGCCCGACCACGCGCCGTGACCGTCGAGCAGCGTTACGCCGCGGTGCAGCCGCCCGGTGATGGCCGCGCTCAGATCGGCGCTCTTGTCGGAAATGATGTAGCACAGCCGGGAGTTGACCGGGCCGTACAGGATGAGCGATTCGATCTTGTTGGTGATGTACATGCAGATGAGCGTGTACATACAGCTGTCGAAACGGTGGAACACAAACGCGAACGTAACAATGATGACAAGGTTAAACGAGAGGATGAACGTTGTCATATTGATGTGCGGGTACTTGCGCCGGAGCATGCGCGAGGGAATATCCGTGCCGCCGGCGGTCGCGCCGGTCGTATAGCAGAGGCCGTAGCCCGTACCGGTGACAAGACCGCCGTACACCGCCGCAAGCATCGGCTCTTCCGTGACGGTATAGGGGAAATGCGCCAGAAGGTCGATGAGCAGCGAGCTTGTGAGCATGCAGAGCAGCGTGAGCGCAACAAAGCGCTTTCCGAGTTTCTGCCACGCCCAGATAAAAAGCGGCGTATTGATGGCGACCGTGATCGCGCCGACCGGCAGACCGGTGAGCAGGTTCACGATCTGCGCGATGCCGGTCACGCCGCCGGAAACGATGCTGTTCGGGAACGTGAGATAGCGGAACGAAATTGCGACGAGAGAAGACCCCACAAGGATCTTCAGGACATCAAACCAGAGTTTTCCATGAAGTTTCGCTTCCATAGCACATCGGTTTCTTTCTTTGTATTTTGGTTTTATTCGGCACCGTCGAGCAGCGTCATCTGCCGCTCGCCCCGGTCCTCCTCGCGGAGGAGCGCGCCGGCGGCGGGGATGCTGCGCACGCGGTAGCGCGCAAGATTCTGGATGGTCGTATCGGCAAGGAACGCCGCGCGCTCGAGCCGGTACTTCGGCTTGAGCGCCATGACCGCGACGCCCTGCGTGGCGCGGGAGGTCTTCGGCGCGAGCAGCGCCGTGTTGAACACGAGCGCGCGTCCCTCGGTGGAGAACACCGCGATGTTCTGCTCTTCCGTGAGGACGAGCAGCGCACGAAGCGGACTCTTGTCGCAGTAAGCGCCGGTGAGCCGCTTTCGGTTCGTCTTGGTGGCGTAGCTCTCCAGCGGCACGCGGGCGCACTTGCCGTTTTCAAAGAAGAACAGCACCTCGCCGCGGTAATCGCCGGGCAGGACGAGCGAGAACACGCTCTCGCCGTCGTCCATACCGAGATGGCCGGGCAGGTATACGCCAAGCTGCGAGGCCTTCGTGTCGGCAAAATCCGCCGCGCGGCACTTGTAGACCTGCGCCCTGTCGGTAAATACGAGCATTTCGGCGCGGTTCGTCGTCTCAAAGCTCTGGCTCGGCCCGTCGTTTTCCTTGTACTTCTGTTCGCCGCCCATGCGCAGCGAGAGCGGCGTGATCTTTTTGAAATACCCTTCGCGCGAGAGGAACAGGTTGACCGGGTAGTCCTCCACGGCGTCCTCCTCCGGCGCTTCGGGTACATCCGTGGCATAGGTGATGGCGCTGCGGCGCGGCGAAGGGTATTTCTTCATCACCTGCTGCAGCTCGGAAATGATGATCGCGCGCAGCTTGCGTCGGCTGGCAAGCGTGTCCTCCAGCTCGGCGATCTCGCGTTCGAGCTCGTCGGTCTCCTCGGTGCGCTTGAGAATGTATTCGCGGTTGATGTTGCGCAGCTTGATCTCGGCGACATACTCAGCCTGCACCTGGTCGATGCCAAAGCCGATCATAAGATTCGGCACAACGTCGCTCTCGCGCTCGGTGTTGCGGATGATGGAAATGGCGCGGTCGATATCGAGCAGGATCTTTTTGAGACCGTTGAGAAGATGGAGCTTTTCCTTCTTCTTCGATACGTCAAAGTATACCCGCCGCCGGACACATTCCAGCCGCCAGGCGATCCATTCGTCCAAAATCTCGCCAACGCCGCATACGCGCGGTGTGCCGCCGAGAAGGATGTTGAAGTTGCAGGCGAAGCTGTCCTGCAGCGGCGTCATGCGGAAGAGCTTCTGCATGAGCTTTTCGGGCTCCACGTCGCGTTTGACGTCGATGGCGAGCTTTAGGCCGTTGAGGTCGGTCTCGTCGCGCATGTCGCTGACTTCCCGGAGCTTGCCGGCCTTGACGAGCTCGGCGACCTTATCGATGATCGCCTCGACGGTCGTACTGTACGGGATCTCATAGATCTCGATGATGCGCTCCCTGGGATCGAAGCGCCAGCGGGCACGTACCTTCACACCGCCGCGGCCGGTTTTATAAAGCGCTTCCATTTCGGCGGGATCGCACACGATCTCGCCGCCGGTCGGGAAGTCCGGCGCGGGGAGCGTCGTGAGGATATTATGTTCCGGGTCCTTCAGGAGCGCAATGGTCGTTTCGCACACCTCGCCGAGATTGAACCCGCAGATGTTCGACGCCATGCCAACGGCGATACCCATGTTCGCCGATACAAGCACGTTCGGGAACGTTGTTGGAAGGAGCGTCGGCTCCGTGGTGGAGTTATCGTAGTTCGGGACAAAGTCCACGGTGTCCTTGTCGATATCGCGGAAGAGCTCCGCGCAGATGGGCGCGAGCTTTGCCTCCGTATAACGCGAGGCCGCCCACGCCATATCACGCGAGTACACCTTGCCGAAGTTGCCCTTGGAATCCACAAACGGCGTGAGCAGCGCGCCGTAGCCCTTTGAGAGACGCACCATCGTATCGTAGATGGCGGAGTCGCCGTGCGGGTTATAGTGCATCGTTGCGCCGACGATGTTCGCCGACTTCGTGCGGGCGCCGGTGAGAAGGCCCATTTTGTACATACAGTACAACAGCTTCCGATGGCTCGGCTTGAAGCCGTCGATCTCCGGGATGGCGCGCGAGACGATAACGCTCATCGCATAGGGCATGTAGTTGTTTTCGAGCGTTTCGGTGACAGGCTGCTCCACGACAGCGGAGCGCAGGCCCATTACGTTCTGTTCCTCGGCCGTCGCGTGGCGCGGCGCCGGGCTTTCCTTCTTTCTTGCCATATATGCTTCCTTATACGGTCAAATAGAGTTTACATAATTTAATTCACGTAATATTATTTACACAAATCGGTTTACGTAATTTGCATTACATAATTCAGTTTGCATAATTCACGACAAATCTGCCAGATCGAGATACCGGCTGCCGACTTCGGCAATGTGCTCCTTGCGTCCGGCGAGATTGTCGCCGAGAAGGAGATCGAAGACGCGCGCCGTTTCGTCGGCGTCCTCGGGCATGACGCGGATGAGCCGCCGGGTCTCGGGGTTCATCGTGGTGAGCCACATCATCTCCGGGTCGTTTTCGCCGAGACCTTTGCTGCGGTTAATGACGATCTTTGCATTTCCGATCGACTCCACGATCTCCGCCTTTTCACGGTCGGAGTACGCGAACCATGTCTTTCCCTTCGCCTGGATCTCGTACAGCGGCGATTCGGCGATATAGACGTAGCCCTCGCGGATGAGCGTCGGCACGAGCCGCCAGAGCATCGTGAGGATGAGCGTCCGGATCTGGTAGCCGTCCACGTCGGCGTCGGTGCAGATGACGACCTTGTTCCAGCGGAGGTTTTCCAGCGAGAAGTTGTTGAGCTCCTTGCCGTGCTTTTCGACCTCCACGCCGCAGCCGAGGACCTTGATGAGATCGGTGATGATCTCGCTTTTGAAGATGCGGGCATAGTCGGCCTTGAGACAGTTCAAAATTTTGCCGCGCACCGGCATGATGCCCTGGTATTCCGCGTCGCGCGAGAGCTTGACACTGCCGAGCGCGGAATCGCCCTCGACGATGTAGATCTCGCGTTTGTCGGCGTCGCGCGAGCGGCAGTCCACAAACTTCTGCACGCGGTTGGCAAGGTCGAGATTCTTCGTAAGATTCTTCTTGATGCTCACGCGCGCCTTTTCCGCCTGTTCGCGGCTGCGCTTGTTGATGAGCACCTGATCGGCGATGCGGTCGGCCTCCGCCTTGTTTTCAATAAAATATATCTCCAGCTTTTCCTTGAAGAAATCCGTCATCGCCTCGCGGATGAAGCGGTTGGTGATGGATTTTTTCGTCTGGTTTTCGTAGGACGTGCGCGTGGAGAAGCAGTTCGTCACAAGGATCAGGCAGTCGGCAATGTCCGGGAATGTGATCTTGCTCTCGTTTTTCTGATATTTGTTGGTCTTTTTGATGTAGGCGTCGATCGCGTAGACGAACGCGGTCTTGGCCGCGGCGTCCGGCGCGCCGCCGTGCTCGAGCCACGAGGAGTTGTGGTAATACTCGATAGCGTTCGTCCGGTTGGAGAAGCAGAACGCCGCCGACATGCGCACCTTGTATTCGGGCTTATCGTCGCGGTCACGGCCGCGGCGCTCGGTTTCGATGTAATAGGGCTGCGTGAGAGGGCCCTCCCCCGCCAGCTCTGCGACATAGTCCGCGATGCCGTTTTTGTAGCAGAACTCCGTCGTTTCAAATTTCGCGCCGTGCTGCGCGCGGAAGCGGAACGTCACCCCGGCGTTTACGACGGCCTGGCGGCGCAGGATATCGAGGAAATAACTTTCCGGGATATTGATATCGGTAAAGACTTCGATATCCGGCTTCCAGCGGGTCGTCGTGCCGGTCTTTTTCCGATCCGACGGCTCAACGAGCATTTTACCCTTGATCTTGCCTTTGGCGAAGTGGAGCGTATACTTGTTCCCGTCGCGCCAGACAGTGACGTCCATATACTCGGAGGCATACTGCGTGGCGCACGCGCCGAGACCGTTCAGACCGAGCGAGTATTCGTAGTCGCCGCCGTCGTCGTTTTTGTACTTGCCGCCGGCGTAAAGCTCGCAGTAAACAAGCTCCCAGTTGAAGCGCTTTTCCGCCGGGTTCCAGTCCACAGGACAGCCGCGGCCGAAATCCTCTACCTCAATGGACTTGTCATCGTAGAGAGTTACCGTTATAATATTGCCGAAGCCCTCGCGCGCCTCATCGATGGAGTTGGAGAGAATTTCAAATACGGCGTGCTCGCACCCCTCCAGTCCGTCGGAGCCGAAGATAACGCCCGGACGCTTGCGCACCCGGTCGGCTCCCTTGAGCTGGGAGATGCTTTCGTTGCCGTATTCCTGCGGTTTTGCTGCTGCCATCTGGTTTCTCCATATATAGTGGTTTTGGGTTCTGTAAAAAAGCGCTATATAGTATAGTATACCTCAATAAAAAAATCAAGCGGAGTCTGTAAAGACAGACTCCGCCCGTCGAGAGAGTTTTCTCTTTCCCGTCTCTTCGGCTTGCGGCGGCTGTTGACCGCCGCCGGACATAGTATATGCCGCGCCGGTTTTGTCATTCCATCCATTTTTCGCCAAAAAGAAAAGGAGAATCGCTCATGTCTACCGCTTCCACGATCGTTGTCATTGTCGTCGCCGTCATTTTTCTCGGCTTTTTCATCAAGCTGCTCAAAACGCCCATCAAGCTGGCGTTCAAGCTGCTGCTGAACGCCGTCGGAGGGTTTGTGATGCTGTTCCTTGTGAATTTCTTCGGCTCGTATCTGGGGATATCGCTCGAAATGAGCTGGCTCAACGCGATCGTCTCCGGCATACTCGGCGTGCCGGGTGTTGTGATACTGCTCCTCTTCAAATACATTCTCTGATATGGATATGCAAAAACTGCGGGTGCCCGAGGGCATCCGCAGTTTTTTATATGTTTTTAGTCTTTGTCTTCGGTTTCGAGAACGACCTCGTCCGTGCCGGTGACCTTCTTCTCGAATTTTGCCATGAGGAACGGAGAGAAGATGCCGATGACGCTCAGGATGATGAGTACCCAGCTCACCGGGGAGGAGAACAAAACGCCGATGTCGCCGCCGCTGACGCGCAGCGCGCCGCGCAGACCCTTTTCACTGATCGGACCGAGGATCAGCGCCAGAACGACCGCCGCCGTATTCAGATCGAATTTGCGCATCAGATAGCCGAGCACGGCAAAGATCACTGTGAATTTTCTGTTTTTGGCGCTAAAAAACATCCGGACGGTTTTTACACTGTCCGGATGTTTTTTTTGCGCATGAAATCTTTACATTTTCTTAACGCATCTTTACGCCGCGCCGAAAAAGCGGAACACGGCGGTCACATAGAACAGAAGCTGCTCACGGCTGACGAATTTCGTCATATCGGCAATGTCGGTCGTCTGGATCAGTCGCTCGAAGCTGCCGCCGGTCGCATACGCCACGGTGAGCAGTGCAATGCCGAGGATCATCAGCACGGAAAAAACGATGGCTACCCATCTCCACACTTTACTCATCGCCGTTTGCCTCCTCCTTTTTCGGATACAGGATCGAGCGGTAGATACTGCGCGTGAGGCGCACCGTGAGAGTACAGCCGGCCACGGCGATCGAAATCCCCGTCCAGAGCAGCAGCAGCGCCAGCGCAAGCACGGCAAACGCCGTGCCAGCCGTCAGCAGCAGGTCCGGCATGCGGACGATCGCGCCGTTGAACACATACCCGGCCACATACACGCCCGCCACGGCGAGCGCCGCGCCGATACCGAGAACGGCAACGCCGAGACCAAGGGAAAGCCCGAACAGCAGTGCCCAGACCGCCAGCATCGGGACGGTTACCACGACCGCGGCGAAAGCGCGTCCACCCGAGACGGGACGGCGCTCCTCGATCTCTTCATATTCGTACTCTTCCTCAGCTTCGGCTTTGTCCTCTTCGATGGGCTCTTCCGCCGGAGCTTCCTCCGCCGGTTCGTCAAAAGACGGCTCTTCTTCCGCCGGAAGATCTTCCGTGATCTCCGTATCCGCCGGACTCTCTTTCTCTTCTGGAGCTTCCGGCATTTCTGCCTCTTCCGGTTCCGCCGTTTCCACGGTCTCCGTTTCCTCCGGCGTTTCTTCCGCCGGCTCGCCCGACTCTTCCTCCGGCAGGATCTCCGCCGCTTCCTCGCTCGGCGCGGCAAAGTGCTCGTCCTCCGCTGGTTCAGCCAAGGGCGTTTCTTCCGGCGCATCGGGCGGTTCGGCAGGCGCGGGCTCTTCGGTTTCCGCGAGTTCCGCCGGGGTCTCAAGTACTTCCGATTCCTTCGGCGTATTAGGTATTATCGGCGCCGCGGTTTTTTGGGGAAACGTCAGACCTAGATCGGAGAAATCGAGATCATCAAAATCGATCTCCGGCAGCACGGTCTCCGGCGCAGACTCGACCGGCGCTTCTTCCGAAGCGGGCTCCGCATCCTCCGCAGGGTAGGTTTCCTCCGGCTGCTCTTCCGCAGCTTTCTCCGGCAGCGGCTCTTCCGTTTCCGGTTCCGTCTCGCCGGAGAAGATGTGCGCGCCGGTGTATTCCTCTTCGACGGTCTCCGGCTCTTCCGGCGCTTCGCCCTTTTCCGGTTCGGCGGCGGCATATCCGTCGGCAAACGGCGTTTCGCCGCTTGCTACCGCTTCGCGGTATTCCCGCTCGATCTGCAAAACCTGGCGCACCGGCGAACCGAAGCAGCGGATCACCGCCGCCTCGCCCTCGGGCCCAGCTTCGTCGAACATGCGTTCGTACCGGCTGAGAACGCGGTCGCGCTCCGCAGCATCCAGAAACGCCAGAAGGCTCCGCAGCTCCGCCATAAAGCTCTTTCGGTTCAAAGTGGGACACCTCCCATTCATGCGGTTACAATTTGTCATCGTTAGATTATACTATTTAATAAATTCTTGTCAAGTCTTATCCCACGACAAACCTTGACAACCGTGCCGCTCTCACCTAATATAATAAAGTTAAATCCGCGGTGGGAGAAGGGCTCCCGCCGTTATAAAAGGAGAAATATCATGGCGAAAGAAAAAATGGTCGAGCAGATCACCAACATGGAGACCGATTTTGCTCAGTGGTACACCGACATCTGCCGCAAGGCCGAGTTGGTGGAGTACGCCTCGGTAAAGGGCTTCACCATTCTGCGTCCCTACGGCTACGCGATCTGGGAGAACATCCAGCAGATCATGGACGGCGAGTTCAAAAAGACCGGCCACCAGAACGTGGCAATGCCCGTTCTGATCCCGGAGAGCCTTCTCAAAAAGGAAGGCGAGCTCGTCAACGGCTTCGCGCCCGAGGTGGCATGGGTCACGAAGGGCGGCAGTGAGGAGCTGGAAGAGCCGCTCGCGTTCCGCCCCACGAGTGAGACGATGTTCTGCGACCACTGGTCGCGCGTGCTCCACTCCTACCGTGAGCTGCCGATGCTCTATAACCAGTGGTGCTCCGTCATCCGCTGGGAGAAAACGACCCGTCCGTTCCTGCGCAGCCGCGAATTTTGGTGGCAGGAGGGTCACACCATCCATGAGACCGCCGAGGAAGCCGAGGCCGAGACCGCGCAGCAGCTCAAATGCTACGCCGATTTCTTTGAGAACGTTCTCGCCATCCCCGTCGTCCCCGGCCGCAAGACCGAAAAGGAAAAGTTCGCCGGTGCGGAAGCTACCTACACCTGCGAGTGCATGATGAAGGACCACAAGGCGCTGCAAGGCGCAACGTCCCACTACTTCGGCGATAAGTTCTCCCGCGCCTACAACGTCACGTTCACCGGACGCGACAATAAGGTGCAGTATCCGTTCCAGACGTCCTGGGGCTCCACGACGCGCATGATCGGCGCGGTCATCATGGCGCACGGCGACAACAACGGTCTTGTGCTTCCCCCGAAGATCGCCCCCATTCAGGTCATCGTCCTCCCCATCGCGCAGCACAAGCCCGGCGTGCTCGAAAAGGCGCAGGAGCTCGTGGACCGACTCACAAAGCTGGGACTTCGCGTCAAGGGCGACTTTACCGACAACTCCCCCGGCTGGAAGTTTGCCAACTGGGAGATGAAGGGCGTGCCGCTGCGCATCGAGATCGGCCCGAAGGACATCGAGAACAACCAGTGCGTCGCCGTCCGGCGCGACGACCGCGAGAAGCTGTTCCTCTCGCTCGACGAGCTGGAAGCGAAGGTCCCCGAGCTGCTCGACGCCGTGCAGAAGTCTCTGTACGAAAAGGCCAAGGCCAACATGGAAGAGCACACCTACCCCGCCTATTCGCTCGAAGAGGCGAAGAAGATCCAGGAGGAAAAGGGCGGCTTCATCAAAACCATGTGGTGCGGCGGGCTCGAGTGCGAGATGAAGATGAAGGAGCAGGCCGGTATGTCCAGCCGCTGCATGCCGCTCCATCAGGAGCATCTGGCCGACACCTGCCCCATCTGTGGCAAGCCGGCGAAGCACATGATCTACTGGGGCGTGGCGTACTGATGCCGCACATCGCCGTGAAGCTCTGGCCGGGCCGGAGCGAAGAGGAAAAACGTGCCTTCGCCCGCGCCGTCGCGGACGATGCCGCCCGGTATCTCCATGCGGACAGGGCGTGGGTCTCCGTCAGCATCGAGGAGATTGCGCCCGAGGCGTGGGAGGAAACCGTTGTGCGCCCGGAAATTCTGGAAAAGCCGGACATCCAGTACGTACGCAGCGAACAGGGTTAAAAAAAGTATAAAAAAGTTCCGAAAAGAGCCTTCTTTCCGGAACTTTTTTCCTATGGCGGCGTCTAAAAATCAGAACCCCCTTTGGAAAATATGACTTTTATGGGAGGATCCACCGATGAAAAAGACGACAAAGCTCCTTGCTCTTGTGCTCGCTCTTGTTCTTGCGCTCGGTCTCGCCGGGTGCGGGGCGAAAACCATGCAGGCAACATCAAGCGCACCGGCGGCGGCCTACGACTACGACAGCGCCCCGATGGAAGAGCCGATGGCGGCGGAATCCATGGAAGCCGGCTTTGCCAACACCGCCTCGAATGACATGCTCTACAGCGGGAAAAACGGCGACACCGCCTCGACCGAGCCCGCCGATATGAGCGAGAAGATCATCTACAGCGCGAACGCCCGGCTCGAAACGACCGAGTTCGATACCGCGCTCGAAAAGATCCAGACTCTCGTAAAAGAACTCGGCGGCTTCATGGAGAGCACGAGCGTTTCCGGCAATAACTATTCGAGCATCGCCCGCGGCAACACAGGCGGGCGCAGCGCCTCGTTCACCATCCGCGTGCCGAGCGACAAGTTTGCAATACTCACCGGCTCGCTCTCCGACATCGGCAACGTTCCCTACTGCAACACCTACATGCAGAACGTGACGATGGAGTATTACGATGTGCAGAGCCGTCTCGAAGCCTATCAGACGCAGGAGACCCGTCTTCTTGAAATGCTCGCCGCAGCCGAGTCGGTCGAGGATATGCTCGCCATCCAGCAGCAGCTCACCGACGTGCAGTATGAGATCGATTCTCTCTCCGGCCAGCTCCGCTACTACGACCATCAGGTCAGTTACTCCACCGTGACTCTCGACGTGACCGAAGTGCGCGAGTACACGCCCGAGCCGACGATCACGCTCACCTACTGGCAGCGCATGACACGCGGCTTTGCCGAATCGCTCAAGGACGTGGGCGAGTTCTTCCAGAATTTGTTTCTCTGGTTCGTGACGAGCCTGCCGTGGCTTGTGCCGCTCGCCGCGGCCGTCGTGCTGATCGTGTGGCTCATCCGCCGCAGTGCAAAGAACCGTCCGGAGCGCGCCGCGAGAGCTGAAAAGCGCGCGCAGAAGGCCGCTGCCAAAGCCGCCGCAAGGAGCGCTGCTCCCACGGAAGAGACACCGAAAGACGGCGAAAAATAACACGGTCCCTCCCCTGCGCCCCGGCGTTTCCGCCGGGGCGTTTTTCGTTGGCGCGGCAGGGAAAATACGCCAAAAAATCCGAGGTTTTTTCGTCATTTTCCCTTGACCGGACAGGCGGTTTGTGTTATATTAACCCTACCTGTCGGTCGAGAGGTTTATTTTTTATGCTCTTTCGGCCCATACAGGGAGGCATACGCGCGCGGAAAGCGATGCGTAAATATTACAAGGAGGTGCCGAAATAATGGCGAAAGCAGGTTCGCGGATCAAGATCACCCTGAGATGCAGCGAGTGCAAGCAGCGGAACTACAACACCATGAAGAACAAGAAAAATTCTCCCGAAAAGCTCGAGATGAATAAGTATTGCCCCTTCTGCCGCAAGCACACCAAGCACGTCGAAACGAAGTAATGACGGACGTGAGAAAGGATGCATCCAATGGCTAACGAAGAAAAGAAATCCGCCGCCCCTCAGACGAAGGGCGCAGCCGTCAAACGGACGGACAAGAAGCCCGGCTTTTTCAAGCGCGTTGCCAAGTGGTTCCGCGAGATGAAGAGCGAGCTCAAGAAAGTCGTCTGGCCCACCCCCAAGCAGTTCGGCAAGAACACGCTGGTCGCGCTGGTCGTTATGGCCGCCGCCGCTCTCGTGCTCTGGGGCTTTGACTCTCTGGCCAAGGCCGCTGTCGAAGCGCTGATCACATTGGTGTAAGCCGGATGGCAGAGAACGCAAAATGGTATGTGGTCCACACATACTCCGGTTATGAGAACACGGTAGCCGCTTCCATCATGAAGGCGGCGGAAAACCGTCAGATGCAGGATCTCATCCAGGAGGTCAACATCCCTCTGGAGACGGTCGTTGAGCATACCGACGGCGGTGACAAGGAAGTCGAGCGCAAAGTATTCCCCGGCTACGTGCTGGTGAAGATGGTGCTCACGGACGAAAGCTGGCATCTCGTGCGCAACAGCCGCGGCTGCACCGGCTTCGTCGGTTCCGACGGAAAGCCCGTTCCTCTGACCGAGCAGGAGATCCTTGATCTCGGTGTGGAGCGCAGAGAGATTTCCGTGGGCTTTGAGCTTGGCGACACCGTCAAGGTCATCGACGGCCCGCTGGAAGGCTTCCTCGGCACAGTGGACGAGATCGACCCCGAGGGGAACAGCGTCCGCCTCATCGTCTCCATGTTCGGCAGGGAGACGCCGATCGATCTAGAACTCGACCAGGTCGAACCGGTAAAAGAAGAATAATTCTGGAGGTGCTTAATAATGGCACAGAAAATAGTTGGCTATGTCAGATTCCAGGTTCCCGCCGGCAAAGCGACTCCGGCTCCCCCTGTGGGCCCGGCTCTCGGTCAGTACGGCGTGAACATTTCCCAGTTCACCAAGGACTTTAACGAGCGTACCAAGGGCGATATGGGTCTTATGATCCCGGTCGTCATCACCGTTTACGCCGACCGCAGCTTCACCTTCATCACCAAGACGCCCCCCGCGGCTCTGCTGATCAAGAAGGCGTGCGGCATCGAGACCGCCTCCGGCGTGCCTCAGCGTGACAAGGTCGCCACCATCAGCAAGGAAGATGTCCGCAAGATCGCCGAGCAGAAGATGCGCGATCTCAACTGCACCGACATCGAGTCCGCCGTCAGCATGATCGCCGGTACCTGCCGCTCCATGGGCGTCGTCGTCGGCGACTGAGCTGGCAAACGTGGGAGGAAGTAACCTTCCGAAAAACCACATTTTAGGAGGATAATGAAGTGTTCAGAGGTAAAAATTATAAAGAGAGCACGAAGCTCATCGATAAAAGCACCCAGTATGAGCCCGCTGAGGCTTTCGAGCTTGTCACCAAGACCGCCAAGGCGAAGTTCGACGAGACCGTCGAGCTGCATGTGAAGCTCGGCGTTGACTCCCGTCACGCTGACCAGCAGGTCCGCGGCGCCATCGTCCTGCCCAACGGCACCGGCAAGAGCGTCAAGGTCCTCGTGTTCTGCAAGCCGGAGCGCGAAGAAGAGTGCAAGGAAGCCGGCGCGGATTACGTCGGCGGCATGGAGCTCGTCCAGAAGATCCAGGGCGAGAACTGGTTTGATTTCGACGTCGTTATCGCCAGCCCCGACATGATGGGCGTTGTCGGCCGTCTCGGTAAGGTCCTCGGCCCCAAGGGTCTCATGCCATCCCCCAAGGCCGGCACCGTGACCCCCAACCTGCCGCAGGCTATCAAGGAGTCCAAGGCCGGTAAGATCGAGTACCGTCTCGACAAGACCAACATCATCCACTGCCCCATCGGTAAGGCTTCCTTCGGCGCGGAGAAGCTGCTTGAGAACTACACCGCTCTCATCACCGCCATCCTGCGCGCGAAGCCCGCGACCGCGAAGGGTCAGTATATCCGCAGCTGCGTGACCGCCACCACCATGGGCCCTGGCATCAAGATCAACGCCCAGAAGCAGCTTTAATTTCGGATAGCGAAATAAAAAATCGCCGAACTTCAAGTTCGGCGATTTTTTATTAACAAAATGTTCAAAATAGTTTCAGTTTCTTTTCAGAAATCCATGGTAGGATGCAGCCATAAGATGAAAAACGAAACAAGAGGTGTTTTCCATGTACGAGAACAACAATCCCAACTCCGATAACGAAGGCAGCACCTACCGGTATACGCCGGAACGCGGCACGCAGAGCGAGTATATCCCCGGCACGTATTCGACCGTTCCGCCCACGCCGCCCGAGCCGCCGAAGAAAAAGAAAGAGCTCACCGCCGGAAAGATCATTGCCATCGCGCTTGTGTGCTCGCTGCTCGGCGGCTGTCTCGGCGTCGGCGCAACGCTTCTGCTCGGCAGTAGTACCAAAGCGCAGACATCCACGACCAGCACGACCGTGTATGTCGGCGAGCGGCAGACCGAAACGGTGAATACCGCGCGCACCGATACCTCCGAAAAGCTCTCCCCGCGCGAGGTGTATGCGCAGAACGTGAACTCCACCGTCGGCATCACGACCTCGATCACGACGAACTACTGGGGCTATCAGACGACGAGCGCCGCTTCCGGTTCCGGCTTCATTCTGACCGAGGACGGCTACATTCTCACGAACTACCACGTGATCGAAAACTCCAGTAGCGTGCAGGTAACGACCTACGACAACACCGCCTACAGCGCCTCGGTCGTCGGTTACGACGAGAGCAACGACATTGCTGTGCTCAAGATCGACGCCACCGGTCTCACGCCGGTCGTCCTCGGCAGCTCCGACGATCTTTATGTCGGCGACGAGGTCATGGCGATCGGCAACCCGCTTGGCGAGCTGACGTTCTCGCTCACCGTCGGCTATGTGAGCGCGCTGGACCGCGAGGTCACGCTCTCCTCCGGCACGATGATGGATCTCATCCAGACCGACGCCGCCATCAACTCCGGCAACTCCGGCGGCGCGCTCTTCAACAGCTATGGCGAGGTCGTCGGCATCACGAACGCCAAGTACAGCTCCTCCTCTTCTTCGAGCAGCGCGTCCATCGACAACATCGGCTTTGCCATCCCGATCAACCACGTGAAGAGCATCGTCACGAGCATCATTGAAAAAGGCTATATCGTCAAGCCGTACATCGGCGTTTCCGTCACGACCGTAAGCAGTGAAATGGTCAGCTACGGTCTGCCGCAGGGCGCAGCGGTCAAGGTCGTCAGTGAGAACAGCCCGGCGGCGGAAAGCGGCTTGAAAGTCAACGATATCATCACCGCCATCAACGGCGAGGAGATCACAACGAGCAGCGAGCTTGTAAAGATCGTCTCTGCCAGTCGGCCCGGCGACGAGATGACGCTCACCGTCTACCGGCAGGGTGAGAGCGAACAGCTCACGCTCACGATCACCGTCGGCGAGCAGCAGAAGAGCGCGCTGGCCGATCCCACGTCGTCCTCGACGCAGCAGCAGTCCTCCGGTTCCTACGGCGGATTCCCGTTCGGCTTCGGCTACGGCGGATAACACATCCCCCATTGGAAAAGGCTCTGCTTCTTCGGAAGCAGAGCCTTTTGGAGCGTGTCAAAAAAGTATTTTTGACACGCTCTCAAACGAGACCCACTGCGTTGGGCTCTCGTTTGAAAAGGCTGCGGCTCGCCGCAGCGCACTCGCTGTGCGCCTGCGGCGCACAACTCGCACGTTTGCGAGCCGAGAAGTATTTTCTCCGACGTACACGCCGCCGGAGAAAATGATCCGAACTTTATTTGCGCCTGCGGGCGCAAACTCTGCGAGGCTTTTTCGACAGGCTGAAAAGGCTCTGCTTCTTCGGAAGCAGAGCCTTTTGTTATTTTCGTAACACCGATTTCCCCATGTACTTCCAGGTGTCCTTGTGGCCGCCGTAGCGCATCGCCTTCCGGCAGCCGGGAATGTCCCAGCAGAGCGTGCCGAAGAGCGCCGTCACGCCATAGTCGTACCATATCGGCGTCACCGGTACGCTCGGCCCGCTCAATGCTACGATCTCCGAATCACGGCAGAGCTCAAGGATGTGCGGCATCGTGCCGTTCGTGAGCGCCATACCGGTAATGATGACGACGTCCGAGCCGGGGATCAGCCGGTCCTCCTCCCACTCCGGATAGTCGCCGGGGCGCGGGTCCTTTTCAAACACGCGCAGTTCCCGCATACCCGCGAGCTTTTCGCCGCCGTGAAAGTGGCCTACCGTGGAGACGAGCTTCCCGGCACACTTCGGTTCCAGCGTGCGGAACACGTCGCCTTCGTCGATCTCCGGCGGATAGAGCGTAACACCGAGGACCTCCATACTCTCGCGCCGGTTGAACCATGCGTTCACCGCCGCGCAGCCGAGCGCCGAGAGCGCCATATCGTCCGAACCGAGCTGCGCTGCAAGATCGCGCAGCGGCTTTCCCAGCCAATCGGTGCAGACGGCTGCGTCGCCATACGGTTTTTTCCCGGGCAGAGGGAGCGAGGCAAGCCCCGCGCCGCCCTCCGTTTCCACATATGCCTGATACCGTCCGCGCACTGCCATGGTAACGCGCAGATGCGCCGGTACGGAAGAAATAAACGCTTCATAAAGGTCCATATGGATTGTACCTTGCCTTTCTGTTTTCACCGGAGTATAATTAATTTCAGTATACAGGAATTTACCGCATATCACAAGTCAGGAGGAATACCCATGCGAAGGATTTTTTCCAAGCTGCTCTATGAGATTGAAGAAGAGCGCAATGTTATGCTCGTAACGGTCATTGCCGACCGCGGCAGCGCGCCGCGCGGCGCGGGCGCGGCGATGCTCGTCGGCGAAAAGGGCCGCATCACCGGAACGATCGGCGGTGGCGCCTTGGAATATCAGTCGGAGAAAAAGGCGATGGAACTTCTCAAAACCGGCGAGAGCGCCGTGCACGAGTTTGTGCTCCGTCCCAACGATAAAGAGGACATCGGCATGCAGTGCGGCGGCGACGTTACGGTGCTCTTTGAGTATGTAAGCGCCGACGATCTCCGCTGGAGTCTGCTCGCGGGCGCCGTGTGCGACCGCATCGAAGCGGGCAAGCGCGGCTGGCTTGTTCTCCCGCTCGACGGCAGCGTGCCGAGTCTCTACGGCGAGGAAGGCCTTCTCTGCGGCGAGGGTGTCAGTGAGGACGAGCGCGCCGCGCTCTGCATGGCGCATACGGTCGTCACAAATGCTTATTACGCCGAACCGCTGCCGCTCTTCAACCGTGTTGTGATCTTCGGCGGTGGGCATATCGCGCAGGCGCTCACGCCCATGCTCGGCGCAGTGGATTTCCGCTGCATCGTGCTCGATAACCGTCCGGCTTACGCCGACGCTTCTCTTTTCAAGGGAGCCGAGGACGCCATCGTCTGCGACTACGATAACATTGCCGAGTCCGTAACGCTCACTGCGGAGGACTATGTCGTTGTGATGACGAACGGCCACGCCGGTGATCTTATCGTCGAGGAACAGGTGCTCCGCTCCCCGCACGCGTATCTCGGCGTCGTTGGCTCGCGCAGCAAGATCGCGTTCGTCAACAAAACGCTCATGGACCGCGGTATCCCGGAGGAGGCGCTCAAGACCGTACACACGCCGATCGGCACGCCCATCCGTGCCGTTACCCCGGCGGAGATCGCCGTGAGCATTCTCGGCGAGCTGATATGCTGCCGCGCCGAGATCCGCGAGGGCGAAAAGCCCGCGCACCACGGCTGTCCGATGCACTGACAGGCATCCAGCTATCCTGCAAACCTTATATGTACATAAAATCATCCCCCGCGGGCGATGCCCGCGGGGGATGATCCATTTGTCCATTCAAACAGCGCCCTCACCAAAGCGGGGGTTGTTTGAATACATCAGCCGAGCATGGCCGCGGCTTCTTCCGCGCTCAGATCGTAGTTCCAGAACACCTTGTAGATCTCCTGCGCCTTGGCGGTCATGTCGTAGTCATAGACCTCCGGGTACAGCAGGTTACCGAGCCACCACACGCCGAGGATCATGTTCATGGACGGGGGCGCAGACAGCCAGCAGTAGGGATCGCACGGCACGGTGTAGACCTTGCCGTCCTTCACGGCGCGCAGCTCCTGCCACGCGGCCTCGGTCTCAATGATCTCCAGAGCCGCGGCGTCTGTCACGAGAACGACATCGGGATCGAAGTTATAAAGCTGCTCCATGTTGATCATGTTGCCGCCGCCCTTGCCGGTGACTTCCTCGAGCACCACGGCGTTCTTCGCGCCGACAATGCCGAGTGCCTGCGCCTGGGAGGAGCCATCGGCGTTCGTACCGAGAGGATCGCTGCCGGAGCTGTAGAGCACGGAAATCTGCTGATCCTCCGCGATCTTTGCGCTGTTTTCAGCGGCCATGGTCATGGTCTCCTCAACGAGCTTGGCGAGCTTTTCACCGCGCTCTTCCTTGCCGAGGATGGTGCCGAGGGAGCGGAAAGCGTCCGCCATGTGGGTGAGGTCGGCTTCAATGAAGATGCAGGGCAGACCGGTCTGCTCCTGGAGCGCCGTCAGATCGTCCGCAATGGATTTTTTGAAATCACCGAGGTCGATGATGACTTCCGCGCCGGTGGCGAGAAGCTCTTCGAGATTCAGTGTGGTCTTGCCGCCGTACAGCTGGCCGGTCACAGGCAGATCCGCGATACCATCGTAAAGATACGGGGTCTGGTTCTCGTTGACCTTGGTGCCAACACAGACGAGCTTTTCGGGCGCAAACGCCGCAAGGATCATCGTGGCCACCGGGCCGCTGGGGGCGATCTTCGTGATGTTGGCAGGCAGCTCAACTTCGCGGCCGCTCGAGTCGGTAAATGTGACCGTTTCGGCGGCAGGCCCTTCGGCAGGTTCTTCTGCCGGGGCTTCCGTTGCAACGGGCCCTTCCGTCGCCGCAGGCGCTTCGGTCGCGGCAGGCGCGGGTTCCGCCGCGCCGCACGCGGCAAGGCTGAACAGCATTACCAGCGCGAGAAGCAGGGCAAGTGTTTTTTTCATGGATGTACTCCCCTCATTATATTCTCTTGCGAGAATATTTTCGTGTGAAGTAAATATACCAGATCCCGCCCCGTTCTGTCAATTGCTTTTTCGCCATTGATATGATACAGTAAGTGTGATATCTGTCGTCAAACATCGGAGGTTACTTTATGCGTCGTTTTACCCGTCTCACCGGCGCGCTGCTCGCGCTCGTTCTCGTCTTTTCGCTTCTTTCCGGCTGCGGCGGCGCGGCACCGGACGCACCGTCTTACACCGCAGCCCCCACCGCGGATGTCGTCCCAACAGCAGCCGCCCCGTCGCCCGCCAACCCCAAGCCCGCCTCTCCGGATGAGCCGGACGCCCCCTCCCCCGCCGCTCTCGATGAAGATGGCGAGTATACCTCAGCGGAGGACGTGGCGCTCTATCTGCATCTCTACGGTCATCTGCCGCAGAACTTCGTCACCAAGAAAGATGCCCGCGCGCTCGGCTGGAACGGCGGCGGTCTGGACGATTACGCCGACGGCAAATGCATCGGCGGCGACCGGTTTGGAAACTACGAAGGACTGCTGCCGGACGCGCCGGGACGCGAATACCATGAGTGCGACATCGGCACGCTGCACGCCGTCTCGCGCGGAGCGAAGCGCATCGTATACTCCAACGACGGGCTTATCTATTATACCGAGGATCACTATGAGAGCTTTGTATTGCTTTATGGCGAAGAATGATGTTCTTTCGGACTATTCTTTCTATATTTTATCTATTCCCTTTCCGCTTTCGTGTGCTATAATACAATTTGGTTTTTAAATGTCTTCTTATGTAATGTGAGGAAAAATACATGGATCAACCCATTGTGCAGGGGCTGCTCACCTGTCTCGGCGGTGCCGTCGTTGCCGGTCTCAACGCACTGCTCTCCGCCCGGCTGCTGGACAAAAAGCCCACGGCTTTCGCTTCGTTCTCCGCTGTACGGCAGCTTTTCAATGTTGCCTATCTTGTTCTTGTTTTTTTTGGTTCGCGCGCTCTCGGCTGGGACGTTACCGCCCCGCTCGTCGGCGCGGCGCTCGGTCTGACCGCGCTTTCCATGCTTTTTGCCATGCTTCTGGCACGGCGCAACGATAAAAAGTCCAAATCCGCCGCGGCGGATAAGAAGGGAGAAGATCTCAATGGGTGAATCCCGTGTTGTGATCCCGATTTTCGGAATTTTGGATGTGACCGGCGAAGTGATCGGCATGTGGGTCGTTCTGGCCGCCGTCGCCGTAATATCGCTGCTCGCCACGCGTCATATGCGCGAGCGCCCCGGTAAATTCCAGAATGTGATCGAGACGGGCGTTGAATATCTCGACAACTATTTTGCCGGTATTCTCGGCAGGAAGGAGTCCCGGAAGCACTTTCTGTTTCTCGGCTCGCTCTTCATTTTCATCATTTTCGGTAACTACACCGGCCTCATCCCCGGCGCCGGTCTGACGGACTACTGGAAAGCGCCGACCTCGTCGCTTTCGGTAACGCTCGGTCTCGGCGTCATCACGTTTTTCTACCTGCAGGGCTCAAGTATTCATGCGCACGGCTTTCTCGGCTATCTCAAGCGCTTCGTTTCCCCCATCGTGATCATGCTGCCGCTGCTCATTCTGGATGAGTTCATCAAACCCGCGTCACTGGCGCTGCGTCTGTTCGGCAACATCTTCGGCGAAGAGACCGTTACCGAGCAGCTCTATGAACTGCTGCCCATCGGCGCGCCGATCGTGATGATGGTGCTTTCGCTTCTCTTCTGCGCGCTGCAGGCCATCGTTTTTACGACGCTCGTTTCCATCTATCTGCAGGAGGCCACCGAATAACGGCGCGTCTCTTAAAATCAAAAGAATTTTTTTGTAAGGAGATACACTACCATGACTGATTCCGCCATCATTGCTATTGCCGCCGCCATTTCCATCGCCTTCAGCACCATGTTCCCCGCTATGGGGCAGGGCAAGACCGCTGCCGCCGCCATGGAGAGCATTGCCCGCCAGCCCGACGCCGCCGGCGATATCCGCTCCTCGCTCATCATCTCGATGGCCATGATGGAGGCTCTTACCATTTACGGCCTGCTGATCGCCTTTATGCTCGTCGCCAAGGTCTGAGAGGCACGCAGCTATGACGATCGAACCATCTCTCATCGTATGGACGGTTCTATGCTTTCTGGCGCTGATGCTCATTTTGAAAAAGCTGCTCTTTCAGCCGATGCTGACCTTTATGGACGCGCGCAATGCAAAGATCGAGGCCGCACGCAAGGCGAAGGAGGACGCACGCGCTGCATACGAAGCGGAAGCGCGCCGTATTGCGGACGAGTGCGCCGCGCAGGAAGCGCAGCTGCGTCAGTCCGGCGCGGCAGCGCTGGAGAGCGCGCGCGAGGAGCTGCGCCGCGAAACAACGAAAAAGCGCGCCGAGGCTGCACAGCGGCTGGCGGAAAACCGCGCCGCGCTCGCCGAGGAATCCGATCGCATCTCCCGCGAGTTGGAGCCACAGCTCTCCGATCTGGCGCTCGATCTCGTGAACCATCTGCAGCACTGGCAGGACGACCGTCACTCTGCCGTGGATGCGGAGACGATCGCGGCGCCGTATGCCGATATGGAGCATCTCACCGCCGGTGAGCATACGAATGCTACTACGAACAGGACGAAATGATTATGCGTTTTGTATATGCCGTTATCAATCTTCTGATCCTTGCGGGGCTCATTTATCTCATCGGGCGGAAATCCATCGTGAAGATCTTCCGTTCCCGCCGGGAGAAGATCACGCGTGAGCTGGACGAAGCGGAAACGCCGTTCGCTCCCGAGCCGCTGCCGGAGATGCCCGTACCGGACGACACGGCGCTCAAGTCCGAGCTGGCCGCGGCGGAGGATGACGAAAAGGCCGCTCTTACCGAGATCGAGGCGCAGTATGAAGCGGACGCCGCCGATCAGCGCCGGGAAATGCTCTTCACGACCCGCGCGCAGATCATTGAGAAGGTCCTTTCTCTCGCCGAGCAGCACATGCGCTCGGAGGAATATCAGGCTTCCAAGCTTGCCCGCCAGAACGAAGCGGTAGAGCAGATCCTTGCGCAGATCCATCTGACGCCCGGCGACGTGTCCTACCTATCCCACAAGGGCGTGCTGTATGTGACGCTCACCTCCTCCGCCGCTCTCCCGGACGAGACCGTCGAGAAGGTACGTGTCCGCGCGGAAGCGCTCGTCGCCGCCGCCGGTGGGAAGATCTCCTATTGGGTGCGGCAGAAGGATGAGCTGATCGGCGGACTGCAGCTCCGCATCGGCGATACGATCTACGATTACACCATCTCCAACAAGCTCTACCGTCTCGGCAAAGCGCTCAATGACCGGCCTCTCACGGAGACGGACGCGGAATCCATCCGTGCCGGTATGCTCGACGCCGTGCGCCATATGAAGCTCGGCATCGATGTGTTCCAGGTCGGCCGTGTGCTCAGCGTATCGGACGGCATCTGCTGGATGGATGGTCTCGCCGACATCATGTACGGCGAGCTGGTCGAGTTCGTCAACGGCGAGCGCGGTATGGTCATGGACATTCAGGCCGACCGCGTCGGCTGCATCATCTTTGGCCGCTATGACCATGTGGACAGCTACAGCCACGTGCGCCGTCTGAACAAGATGGCAAGCGTGCCCGTCGGCGAAGCGATGCTCGGCCGCGTTGTGGATGCGCTCGGCAAGCCCATCGATGGCCGCGGCCACATCTGGAGCACCGAGACCCGGCCCATCGAATTCCAGGCGCCCGCCATTCCCGACCGGCAGTCGGTCTCCGTGCCGCTGCACACCGGCATCAAGGCGATCGACGCGCTCGTGCCCATTGGCCGCGGCCAGCGTGAGCTCATTATCGGCGACCGTCAGACCGGCAAAACAGCCATCGCCATCGACGCGATCCTCGCCCAGAAGGGGCAGGATGTGCTCTGCATCTATGTTGCCATCGGCCAGAAGCGCGCCGCCGTCGCGGAGATCGCCGCGCGGCTGGAAGCCGCCGGTGCGATGGAGTACACGACGATCGTGTGCGCCACGGCGTCCGATTCCGCGTCGCTTCAGTACATTGCGCCGTTTTCTGGCGCGGCGATGAGCGAGTATTTCATGTACAAGGGCCGCGATGTGCTGATCGTGTACGACGATCTCTCCAAGCATGCCGTAGCGTACCGTGAGATCTCCCTGCTGCTGCACCGTCCGTCCGGACGCGAAGCGTACCCCGGTGATATCTTCTATCTGCATTCCCGTCTGCTCGAACGCGCCGCCCGCATCAATGCCGAGGCCGGCGGCGGCAGCGTCACGGCGCTGCCCGTCATTGAGACGCAGGCAGGCGATATCTCCGCCTACATCCCGACGAACGTCATTTCCATTACGGACGGCCAGATCTTCCTCGAAGCCGACCTCTTCAACGAAGGCCAGCGCCCGGCGGTCAATGTCGGTCTCTCGGTCTCGCGTGTCGGCGGCGCGGCACAGACAAAGCTCATGAAACAGGTCGCCTCCTCGCTTCGCACGGGTCTTGCCCAGTACCGCGAGCTCGCCTCTTTCACGCAGTTCGGCTCCGATCTGGACGAGACAACGCGCAAGACGCTTGCCGCAGGTGCCAAAATGATGGCCGCTCTTCGGCAGGACCGCTTCTCTCCCCTGTCCGACTGGCAGCAGGCGCTGCTCATCTTCGCCGTGTCCGGCGGCTACGCCGACAAGGTGGAAGCAGAGGATCTCAATGACTTCTCGTCCCAGCTCTTTTCGTGGTTCATCACGAAGGAGCCGGCTCTCACCGAAACGCTCAAAACCGGCAGAAAGCTCGACGATGATACCAGAGTCGCGCTCAACGGCGCGCTCACTGCGTTTACGGAGGCGCTCTGATGGCAGGACTGCAGCAGCTCAGAAAACGGCTGAAGAGCATCCGCGCCACCGGTCAGCTCGCCGAGGCGATGCGCACCGCCGCCACGATCAAGTATTCCCGCGTGAGCAAAGTCCGCGAGGAGTTCACCCCCTATGCCGGCGGCAGCGCCGACATGCTCGCGCTGCTCGGCCGCTTTGGGATCCGCCGCGAGACGGACAAGATCGCGTCAAAAAACTGTCTTGTCCTCTTCGGCAGCAACCGCGGACTTTGCGGCGGATTCAATGCCGAGCTTTTCCGCTTCATGGACCGGGTACTCGCCGCAGAGAGCGAAACGCCGCACATCATTTCGTGCAGCCGCAAGGCGAGCGCCTTTCTGCGCGAGCATTCGCTCGACTATGAAGAGTTCATTCTCTCCGATGTGCCGGATTACGAAGAGACCCACGCGCTCTGCGAGCATCTGAAAAAGCTCTATACCACGGGCACAGTGAACCGCGTGCGGCTCATTTACCAGAGCTACCGCAACATGCTCTCTCAGGAGCCGACCGACCGGCAGATCCTGCCTGACCCCGACGAGCATAAAACCGCGAACCCGGACGGGATCTTATATCTGCCGAGCCCCGCCGCCATCGGCGCGCGGCTCGCGCTCACCTGCTTGAACAACGAAGTATTCGCCGTGGCACTCGACAACGCCTCCGGCGCGCAGGCCGCCACGCTCATGGCGATGCGTTCCGCCTGCGACAGTGCGACGGAATCCGCCGCCAAACTGGAAACCACCATCAATCGCCGGAGACAGGCGGACGTCACCGCCAGCGTCATTGAGATCGCCTCCGGCAATCTGCAGCAAGGAGAATAGCTTATGTCCGCCGGAAATATTGGTACCATATCTCGCATCAGCGGCCCCGTTGTGGACGTGCAGTTCCCGGAGCTCAGCAACGTCCCGGATATTTTCCACGCCGTCGAGGTCACCATCAACGGCAGCGTTCATGTGCTCGAATGTCTGCAGCAGCTCGGAAAGGGTGAGGTACGCTGTATCTCCATGCGCCCGACGGACGGCATGTCCCGCGGCATGGAGGCGGTGGATACCGGCGCGCCGATCTCCGTCCCGGCCAGTGAGGGTATGCTTGGCCGCATGATCAACGTCACCGGCGAGCCGATCGACCGCGCCGGTCCGATCCCCGCCGCCGACCGCTGGCCGATCCATCACCACGCGCCGGACTTCACCGAGATCGTCCCCGCCGGGGATGTGCTGGAGACGGGCATCAAGGTCATCGATCTGATGACGCCGTACGCCAAGGGCGGCAAGATCGGTCTTTTCGGCGGTGCCGGTGTCGGCAAGACCGTTCTCATCGAAGAGCTGATCCGAAACATTGCCTTTGAGCACAACGGCTACTCCGTGTTCGCCGGTGTCGGCGAGCGCTCCCGCGAAGGCAACGACCTCTGGAACGAAATGAAGGAGTCCGGTGTTATCGAAAAGACCGCGCTCGTCTTCGGCCAGATGAACGAAACTGCAGGCGCGCGTCTGCGCGTGCCGCTCGCCGGGCTCACGATCGCCGAATACTTCCGCGAGCACTCCCACAAAGATGTGCTGCTCTTCATCGATAACGTGTTCCGCTTTACGCAGGCGGGCAGTGAGGTCTCCGCTCTGCTCGGGCGCATGCCCTCCGCCGTCGGCTATCAGCCGACGCTGGCCTCTGAAATGGGCATGCTGCAGGAGCGTATCGTTTCCACGAAGAACGGCTCGATCACCTCGGTGCAGGCGATCTATGTCCCCGCGGACGACCTTACCGACCCCGCCCCGGCGACCGCGTTCTCGCATCTGGACGCCACGACCGTCCTTTCGCGCAGCATCGTGGAGCTCGGCATCTACCCCGCCGTCGCGCCGCTGGAATCCTCGTCGCGCATGCTCACGCCCGACATCGTCGGCAAACGGCATTACCAGACCGCCAAGGAAGTGCAGCGCGTATTGCAGCGCTACAATGAGCTGCAAGACATTATTGCCATTCTCGGCATAGACGAGCTCTCGCCGGAGGATCGGAAGACCGTTTCCCGCGCGCGGCGCGTGCAGCGCTTCATGTCCCAGCCGTTCCATGTGGCGGAAAGCTTCACCGGCATGCCCGGCAAGTTCGTGCACATTGAAGATACGATCAAGGGCTTTGAAGCCATTCTCGGCGGCGACTGCGACAACATTCCGGAGCAGAACTTCCTCATGGCAGGTTCCATTGAGGACGTATACGCCAAGGGCCGCTGAAAGGGTGAGATAACGGCATGACCGACAAAACAAACGCTTCCTCCGCACCGCTTGAGCTTATTGTTCTCACGCCGCACGGCGAGGCCGTTGACGTCCACTGCGACAGCGTGCATCTTACGATCTGCGACGATGAGACCGGACACGGCGGCGGACAGGTCGGCGTTCACCGCGGCCATCTCCCGGCGGTGCTCGCGCTGGGCGACGGCCCGGCGGACGCGCTGCTACACGGCGAAGCCGTGTTTCACACCGTGCTGCACGGCGGTTTCGCCTCCGTGCAGAATGACGTGATCCGCGTCATCACCGACAGCGCCGTGGAAACCGATGAAGAACACGATACAAGAAATGAGGACTGATGCGAAATGCATCAGTCCTCATTGATCGTGGCAAAAAAGTATTTTTGCCACGCTCTCAAACGAGACCCACTGCGTTGGGCTCTCGTTTGAAAAGGCTGCGGCTCGCCGCAGCGCACTCGCTGTGCGCCTGCGGCGCACAACTCGCACGTTTGCGAGCCGAAAAGTATTTTCTCCGACGTACACGCCGCCGGAGAAAATGATCAAAACGTTATTTGCGCCTGCGGGCGCAAACTCTGCGAGGCTTTTTCGACAATCTGAAATGAGGACTGATGCGAAATGCATTAGTCCTCATTTTTATCTTGCATATACCGCTTTTCGCGGCTGTGGCAGGAAAAGAGCAATATCTGCCGGTGCTGCGCCATCTCAGCGAGATAATCGAGCGCGCAGCCCATGCGCGCATCATCAAAATTGATGAGTGCATCATCGAGTACGATCGGGCAGGGCTCTTCTCCGCCGAGGAGCATGTTGCAAAGCGCAAGACGCAGCGCCAGATACAGCTGATCCGCCGTTCCCCGGCTGAGAAACGCGCTCTCATGGAGCACCGGTTCCCCGGCGCAGCGGACAAGGGCATTCAGCTCACGGTCAAGCGTCAGCTCCGTATACGCACCGCCGGTCAGACGGGAGAGCGCTGCGGCGGTGCTTTTTGCAAGCGCCGGGGAAAACTCTGAGCGCATCTCCTCGTCGGCAAGCGCCAGCTCGTCGAGCGCGACGGTCAGCGCTTCCAGCTCCGATTCCACACGCGCATGCTCTTCCTCCAATTCACGGAGACGGCTTTTCCAGACCAGCGGATCGCCGAGCATATCAAGTCGTCCGCGCAGGCGAGCGGTCTTCTCGCGGAGAAGCTGCTCCTTCTTTTCGTTTTCCGTCATCTGACGGAGGGGTGCGGCGTCGCCGCGGAGGAGCTCCGTTAGTTCCTGATGGAGCCGCAGTTCTGTTTCGGCAAGATCCCGGACGTATTCACGCTCTTCCTCCGCCGCATGGGCGAGGGCATCGGCCTCCTCCCACTGCGAGATATACGCCGCGAAGCATTCCGAAATATCCTCCGGCGTTTCGGCGCCGTACCGGTCCAGTATCTCACGGAGGACCCGGTTGGCATCGGCGCGGTCGCGTGAGCGGATAACCGATGTGATCCCCAGCACCGCAAGCATGAGAAGCGTTGCAAGCGTTCCGAGCCAGAAACCACGGCGAAAAAACCCCGCAGCGGCAAAACCTCCGGCGAGAAGCACAAGCAGTATCCGTATCCAAAGCCCTATGCCGGGTACATTTGCCGCGCGCTCGGCTTTTTTTGCCCGACGCGTGTCGGCGCGGACACGCTCTGCCGCAGCATCGTCCGGCTCTGCGCCGCGGAGGATCCCGGCGCGAATCGCCTCGTCTGCCGCAACGGACGCCTGTTCGCGGCGGTCAGCCTCCTTCTCGGCTCTATCCCGCTCGACACGGCAGGCTTCGAGCCGCGCCATCGCGTCGGTGCGCCGCTTTTCCTGCGCTCCGGCGAAATCTTTCTGTGCGTTTGCGCTGTGGAGCCGGGCATTTTCCGCCAGTTCTTCCGCGCGCGCGAGCTCTTCGGCAGTCTCCTCCATAGCTGCGAGCTTTTCCTTCACCGCCGCCATTTCCGCTTCCAGCTCCGGCAGACGGCCGCTGCTGCGGTAACGGCACTTTCGCTGCATGGCGCGCAGCCGCGCTTCCGCCTCGGAAAACGAGCCGCTCTCCTCCCCCGCCGTGACGAGCGAGGCGATCTTCTTTTCGAGTTCCGCGCCCTGCTGCACGCCGAGCCCTGCCGGGCCGATGAATGCCGTGCGCTCAAATACCGGCAGCGACGCGCCGGTGAGCGTTTCCCCGGCGTTCTCCCCGGTAAGGCCGGAAACCATCTGACCGGAGCGCGAGTACACGGCAGAGAATGCACGCATGGGCGCCGAGGGAATGCGCGTCGAGCGCGAAAGAGTGATGTCCTTCCCGCCGAACGTGATATCCATCGTTCCCGCCATTGGGGAACCGCTCCACGGAGCATACAGCACCTTGTCCGGCTTTTTCCCGACGCGGCCGCGCTGGGCGGTGTCAATGCCGTAGAGCATGGCGCGCAGAAACGCGCACCACGTCGTTTTTCCGTATTCGTTGGGCGCTTCGATGATGTTCAGTCCCGGCGAAAGCTCAAGCGTGCGATTTTGCAGCACGCCGAAGCTCGCCGTCATTTTCCGCACGATCACAGCCGCACCTCCCAACCCTCGAGCGCGGCAATGCCGCAGCGCACGGCACGCAGAAGCATCTTCTTTTCCTCTTCGGTCTGAGCCGTCTCAATGCGCCGCTGCATGCGGCGCAGAAACCGCCCGGCAAGGCTGTCCTCCCCGGCGCTCCGCCAGAGATCGCGCGGCGGCACCGTTTCGTCCGAGATCGTGAGCGCGAAGAAATCCCGTTCCAGGGCCTGCCGGAGATACGCAAGATCCGGTGCAGCTAGACTCTCGCCGGTTAGGATGATCTTATATACATCATCCGCCGTATCCGCCGGCAGCGCGGCGCGGATCGCGGTAAGCGCGTCCGTCCCCGGCTCCACGCGCAGCTTTTCATACCGGCGCGCGGCGATCGGGATAAAACCGGCTTTCACCGCTTCGTCATCAATATCGATCTGCAAGATCCCCTTTTCGCCGCACTCGTCAAAGCCGCGTCCCTCCGGGCAGCCCGGCCAGGCATAAAAGCAACTCCCGGCACGGCGCAGGCCACTCCCCAGATGGATGTGGCCGAACGCGGCATAACGCATTCCGCTTTGCGAGAGCTCTTCCTCCGTCACCGGACAGTACGGCGAGTCAGCGCGGCCCAGCTCGGCGTGGAGCACGAGAAGCTGCGTTATGCCCGCCTCCGCCGGGGCATGAAAGCCATGCAGAAGAGCCTCGCACGAGGGCGACGTATATCCCGCGCCCCAGACGCGCACGCCAAGCTCCGGCAGGAAAACGCTCTCCAGACGGGGCGTGCGGAAGATATGGACGTTGTCCGGGAAGGGCAGGCGCGCATACGGTGAGCGCCGGGAGTACCAGTCGTGGTTTCCCGGCGCGATGAATACGGGGACGCGCACCTTTCTGAGCGCGGCAAGCAGCGCCTCGCCGGTCTCGGCGTAGGCGCTGCCGGTATCGAGCAGGTCTCCGGCAAGAAGCAGGAGATCGGCGTTTCGCCGGTTTACCTCCGCCGCGATGCGCTCCAAAAGCGCTCTCTGCTCGCTGCGACGGACGGACGCCTTTTCCGCGCCAAGCGATTCAAAGGGCGAATCAAGATGCAGATCGGCAGCATGGATGATACGGATCATGGCGTTATGCGGATCGCTTCGACCGCGGTGCATGCGCCGGTCTCGGTATCGACGGTGAAGACCGCGCCTTCGAGCTTTCCGGGTCCTTTCGCCTGTTCATACCGGCGCGGCGGATCGCCGAGGAATTTACGGATGGACTGCTCTGGCGCGATGCCGAGCACCGATTCGCTCGGTCCCGTCATGCCGAGATCGGAAATATATCCCGTGCCGCGCGGCAAAACCCGTGCGTCCGAGGTCTGGACATGGGTATGCGTGCCCCACACAGCGGAGACGCGCCCATCGAGAAACCAGCCCATCGCGAGCTTTTCGCTCGTCGCCTCGGCGTGCATATCGACAAGGACCATACGCGTCTGATTTTCCGCGAGCAGCGCGTCCACGGTCGGGAACGGGTTATCTGTATTCGTATCAAGAGAAAACCGGCCGAGCAGGTTGATGACACGGATAGGGCCAAACGGTGTTGTATACGTCGCGTCGCCCCGGCCGGGACACTGAGGGGCATAGTTGGCCGGGCGCAGGATGCGAGCCTTCTCATCGAGATACGGCTGCAGCTCCCAGCGTGTCCATGTATGATTGCCAAGCGTCACAACATCCGCTCCGGCGGCGAGGATGGCGTCCGCCTGCGCGGGCGTGATGCCGACTACGTTAGCGTTTTCGCCGTTTACCACGGTGAAGGAAACGCCCTTGAGCTTCTGGAGCGGCTTTAAATGTTCCTTGAGGAAGGCGAGGCCGGTCTGTCCGACGACATCGCCGATGGCTAAAATGTTGATCGTCATGCGTTCTGCTCCCCATTTGCTCCGGATTCATCCGATCCTGTTTCATCCCCGCCGTTCAGATCATCCTCCACAGAGTTAAAGATGTGGAAGACGCCGCTCGAGTTGAGATCCATGATGATCGCCGCGGCGATCGGCAGCCCAAAGAGACCGATCAGACCGCCGAAGAGCTTGGAGCCGGCATACATGCACGTGAGCGTCACGATCGGACGCAGACCGACATGCTTGCCGACGATCTTCGGCTCGATGATCTGGCGCGCTACAACGACGACAACGTAGATGATGAAAATGCCGAGACCGCGCATCGTGTTGCCGGTGAGCAGCATGATGATCGACCACGGAAGGAGGATCATGCCGCTGCCGACGATGGGCAGCGCGTCGAATACGCCGATGAGAATGCCGATGAGCAGCGGGCTCCCCACGTCGATGATCATGAGGCCGACGGTGATCTCCGCCACGGTGATGCAGAAGATGATGGCATAGGACTTGATGAACTGCCAAATCATCTCAAGGAACGAGTTTTTGACGTTCACCGCCACGCGCAGCGGCTTTTCGGGCAGGTTTTTGCGGATAAAGAGCTTGATGCGGTCAAAGTCCACGGAGATAAAGACCGTGGCGATCAGGCAGATGATGGCGTTGAGCAGTATGCTCGGCAGGCGGCTTGCAATGCCGGTGACACCGCTGACGATCTTGCCGGAGAGGTTGGTGACCGCGCTGCCGAGATTGGAGATCATGCCGGGCAGCGCCTGTTCGATAGCGTCCACAATGGAAGCGTCGAACCGGTCGCCGATCTGCAGCACCCAATTATATACGTTTGTGATGCCGGGGAGCACGCTCTGCTCATAGAACGTCGGTGCAAACGACACGAATTCCACGATCGTATCGGTCAGGCGAACGATGATAAGCGTGAGCAATCCGCCGACGACGATGAACAGCACGAGCACGCTGATGATGCCGGCCACATTGCGGTTCATATGGAATTTCCGCTTCACAAGGACCTTGTTCCCGTCTTTGCCGCGGACATAGCGCGTTTCCCGGCTCAGCGCGCGGGAGATCGGACGCACGACCGCCGCGAAAACGAACGCGAGAAAGATCGGCATCATCATGTTGATGAGATACTTGAACACCAGGAAGATGATCGCCACGATCACCGCCCAGTACGCAATGTTGATAAGGAAGCTAACGCGGGGATTTCTGTCCCGTTTTTCTTCCATAAAAACCCCTCCTTTCAGGGTATCACATATCAGCCGTAAGGAACGGCAGCGCGAGACGCTGCTCTTCACCATTCAGCGTATATTCGATTCGCGGCATGCCGTCCATACGCACGCGCACGTTTTCGGCATCCAGCAGCCGGCGCAGCTCACGGTAGGTCTCACGCTTCTCCTCGTCGTAGGCGCTCATGTCGTCGGACGTGAAGAAAACGCTTCCGAGCAGCGCGTCGGCGCGCGCGAGCATCGTTTTCTGCCCGCCGGAGAGCTTGAGATTGTCGCTGCGGAGGAAAAACACATCCGGATCGTTCCCGAACGCGCGGCCGTTCAAACCGCGGCGGAAGAGCGTATTTTCCAGCGACTGCTTTGTGGAGATGCGCTCGCGGTGCGCCATTTTCATAATAAACGAGCCGTCCCAATCGAGCCCCACGTCGCACCCGATGCGGCAGTAGTCCACGAGCCCGAACGCAGGCATGAGCGGTACGCCGCAGCCGATGATGAGATGCTCGCCGCAAAGTTCGCGCAGGAAGCCCACGGCGCGGCGCATGCGCTTGGCGCGGCTCTCCGTCGGGAGATCGACCGGCGCGGCGGCATAGAGGAAATCGAGCTTTACAAGATCGAAGCCCCAATCGGTGAACACGCGGCGGAACACATCGCGCAGGTACTGCGCGGCCTGCGGATGGTCAAAATCGATCGCATAGAAGCCGCCCCAGTTCATGCCGCAGTACCACGGCTTGCCGTCCACGCGCAGCAGCCAGTCCTTGTGCCGCCGGAATATCTCCGAATCCTTCTGACAAACGAACGGCGAAAGCCAGAGCCCCGCGCGAAAGCCCTTTTCATGGATCCTGTCCGCTGTGCCGCGCAGCCCCTTCGGGAACTTCTTCGCGTCCGTCGTCAGCCAGTCGCCAACGGCAGGCTCCCATCCGTCGTCGATCTGGAATACATCGCCCTCGGAGAGCACCCCGGCGCAGCCGGCAAGATCGGAGAGGATGCATTTCTCGTCGATGTCCTGATAGCGGTTGTACCAGCTTGAATACCCGGCAATGCGCTCTATGGGCTTTTTCGGCAGACCCATGGCGGCAAACCAGCCGTCGTAGACCTTCTTCTCCGCGCCCTCGGCATAGAAAAGGTCAAAAACATGGAACACGCCGTTGCAGCGCACGCCGCAGCAGTCACGCGAGAGCGTGAGCTTCCCGGCATTGGCGTCATAGCGGATCATGGTGTAGCCGCTCGATTCATCGAGCGAGCCGAGCAGCCGGTAATACTCGCCGCGCCGCCAGTAGGCATAGGATTCGCCGTGCGTCACGCCCGGCGTTTCCGGATAATCGGTGAAATAGTAATCGCCGTAGCGCTCGAGTCCCAGAGGTTTGAAGCGCGCCAACGGACTCGCAAAGGAGGGCGTGCGGTCCTTCACACCGCACTCCGGCGAGTACGTCCAGCTCTGAAAGCCGTTGATGAAAATGCGCTCGTCCGGCTCCGTATCCCAGAGCATCGCGCCGGTCACGCTTTTGAGCGTATCGTCCGGCAGCTCGCAGACGATGCGGTTCTCACCCGGCTGCATCAGCGTGCTGCCGGTGACAGTCCCGCCTTTTTCCAGTTCCACGCGCCATAAGAGTTCCATATTTTTCACTCCTGTTCGACGTTTTTTGTTTGGATCGAAAAGCGCACCTCTTCCTCCGGCAGACCGGCGGCGGAAATGCGGAGAACGGCTTCCCCGCTCTCGCCGACGGTACGCACATAGGTGCCGGTCATGCCTCCCTCGGCCGTCACGGTATCGGGTCCGATGAGCGCCGCCGCGCCCGTAAGCGAAAAGCGCACCGGGAGCTGCGCATACGGGGCCGGAGTGCCGTATTCATCGAGAATCCGGACGCGCACCGCGGCGGCGTCCCATGTATCCCCTTCGCAAAGCGCCGTCTTGCTCACGCGCACTTCCATGTGCAGTGCCGCGCCCGAGGCGCGCGTCACGCTCACAACGGTCTTGCCGCCGGTACGGGCATCGAAGCGCCAGCGCGTCGCCGCGCCGCCCCAGTTGCCGACGTACTTTCCGAAGAGCGCCACGCCGTCGTCCATCGTGAGCTTGTAGCGCGCCATGGCCCACGCCATGCGCGCCTTGTCCGCGACCGGCATCCCGGCCAAACCGTTCTTCCCGGCAGAGACGAGGCATTTTCGCAGGAGCTCCGCCTTGTCATGCGGGAAGTGCTCCTGTGTTTCCAGCAGTTCGCCGATCGTATCGTCGATCGCCACCGGGCCGTGCGGCAGACCGTCCCAGCCCTTGGTATGGAATGAGGCGACGAACTGGTCATTCTTATAGAGCGCAACTTCCTCGGCGTTTGTGAATGCCCATATCTCGCCGAGGTTGCCCGCGGGATAATCGCCGATGTCCATCGGCGAGCCGATCTCAAGCACCGGTGCCCTGTCCCCCTGCGAGGCATAGAGCGCCGCGGCGAGCTTCGGGTTGCGGAAGGCGTCCATCACGCCGTGGTAGCACACGCGGTCGCCCGAGCCGAAATCCTTGTGCGTCGGATAATCGAACATCACCCAGCCGAAGCAGCCGGAGATCTCTCCGTCGGACGCGGCTGCGTTCTGTACGCGCGCATGGCGCAGGGCATGCTCCTGCCGCTTCTCCCATGGGTCGAAGGACTTCGTCGGGAACATGTGGCCGTTGCACTCGGAAATGAGATAGGGCTTGTCCATATCCGGCGTTACAGCGCTGCGCTTCTTTGTACCCGGCGCGGTGCCGTCGTGCGAGAAGTCGTTATAGGCGTACACGTCCTCCAAAAGGTGGCTCTTTTCGAGATAGCGCACGCCGGAGGTCTGGCGCGAGGGGTCGAGCGAGTGCGCCAGCGTATTCGTTTCACGGTAAAATTCGTCGTCGTCCAGACTTTCGTTGATGCGAACACCCCAAAGAACGATGGACGGGTGGTTGCGGTACTGCGTCACCATCTCGCGCACGTTTTCGACCGACCGGCGCTTCCATGCCGCGTCGCCAATGTGCTGCCAGCCGGGAAGCTCAGTGAATACGAGCAGTCCCAGTTCATCACATGCGTTAATGAAGTGCCGGCTCTGCGGGTAGTGCGACGTGCGTACCGCCGTGCAGCAGAGTTCTTCCTTCAATATCCGCGCATCCTCGCGCTGGAGAGCTTCGGGCGCGGCATAGCCCATGTAGGGATAGCACTGATGACGGTTCAAACCTCTAAGAAATACGCGCTCGCCGTTGAGGTAAAACCCGCTGCGGCGGAATTCCGCCGTGCGGAAGCCGAATCGGACCGTTTTTTCGTCGGTCGCGGCGCCGTTCTCATCGAGCAGCTCGGCACGGATCGAGTAAAGGTTCGGCTCATCCAGCGTCCACGGACGGGCGTTCGAATAGTTTACATAATATTTATTATCGTAACCCTCCGTCACAGCGCAGACTGCGCCCGCAGCGTCGAGCAGCGTGACGCGCCGGCGGGCTGGGCTGCCGGAGACGGTAAGGGCGATCTCGGCGCGCGTAAGCGTCGGCGCTGTGACGAATACGTCCTCGATCACATCCGCGCCTCGGACATCGAGCCACACCTCGCGGTACAGCCCGCCGTAAGCGAGATAGTCCAGCACGAAGCCGAACGGCGGCACGGCGGGATTCTCCGTCGTATCGAGCCGCACGGCGAGGCGGTTTTCCATGCCGTAGCGAACGGCGGACGTGATCTCCACGCGAAAGGCCGTATAGCCGCAGGCATGCTCCGCGAGCTTTTCGCCGTTCAAGTATACCTCGGCCAAATGCGCCGCGCCGTCAAATTGCAGAAAGAGACGTTTGCCGCGGTACTCGAGCGGCACGGGGAGAGCCCGCCGGTAGCCGCAGATGCCGGCATAGTCTTCCGGCTTTGCATAGTGCAGCGGCACTTCCCCCGCCGTGTGCGGGAGATCGACAAGCGGAAACCGCCCCTCGCCGCGGGCAAAGCCGGCGCTCCACTCGCGGGTGAATTCCCAATCGCTGCAAAGGCTGATCATGGCGTCCCTCCGGAAAGAAATTACTCTTTTTATTTTACATGGAAAGCGGCGTTATTTCAACCGAAAGAAAATATTTAACAAAATCACAGCGGCGTCCCAAAGAGTGTGATATGCTCCCCCTATGGGAGACAGTGAAATAAAACACTGTTTCCATAGGGGGAGATAATTATGTCCAAAAGCAAGGTTCCGTATGAGAAGAAGGTAGAAATTGTAAGGGAGTA
>ERZ808240.1007-NODE-1007-length-35831-cov-13.621143_pt1 | contig 35831 bp, 29 predicted proteins | sample MGYA00521084_ERZ808240 | MGnify/ENA primary metagenome ERZ808240 (study PRJEB31516, sample SAMN03275571) | gut metagenome | biome: mammalia-associated habitat; material: feces | host: Papio cynocephalus | place: Kenya | collected 2012-08-06 ... | reverse complement strand
AAGTTCAATGCCAGAGTTTCGCTGGCATGATCAATCAGAATTCCGAGAGATCATTTGTATATTTATCTTTCATTTTCTCATATAGTTACTTCAAGTAATTATCTTTGGTAATTATATGAAAACACTTCCGATTTGTCAATGAGATATTTTCATATGCATAAAAACAGGAAAACAGCAGACTCTTTTGGGAATCTGCTGTCTTTTCTATGCATTTATGTTCAAATTTTTTGATCCGTGAGGAAAAAAGTTTATGCATCCGATCTGGCATAGGCATTTTTCATCTGTCCGCTGAGTTCATACAGCACCTTATCCAGAGTGTCGGCTGCTGCCTCCCGTAGCATTTCTGCGACCTTTTCGTTGGCTTCTCCCTGTAAATTCTTACGTTTTTCCTCATTCATCTCCTGCGCCAGCAGTGCATCATAACGATTCAGGATCTCATGGCTCTTCGCCGCCACATTTTCCTGATATCGCTCAATGTGGAACACGGATTTGTTGTAGGAAGCGTCCGCCATAGCCGCGATCATACGGCTCATCCAGTAGAAGTTCTCCGTGGATACTTTTCCGGTGGTTTCGGATAAGTACTCTGGGGTCCGGTCGATATCTGTATAAAAAGGTGCCAGTGTATTAAAGGCATTAGAAGCCAGTGCCAGCCACTGGATGGGCTCACCCTCCGGACGCATCTGAATCAGGGTCATAACGTCATTCCGGTTGATACCGATGGAACGATAGGCTCCCCGCATAGACTTATCACCGTAGGCCGCATAAGGATCGTAGGGAGTTCCCTGATAATGGGAAGACAGGATGTATTTCACATCCTCCACCGTGATTTTCTTCTCCGGCACCATGCACCAGGGCAGATCATCGGAAAACGGCGTGTACTCCGCATCCGGACCATCCCAGCGCTTCGTCCGGGGATTCAGGGTACGCAGCATATACCAGGCTCTTGCGGTATTGTATACATGATCGGAATCGTCATGGCTGCCGAAGGCATCTCTGGCGGAAAAAGTGCCGTCCTGTGACAGATCCAGGTGATTCTTTTCGATAAATTCTCTCAGATCCGCAGAGCACATATGCTCCCTTTGCACAGTCAAAGCATCCTCCAGATCAAAGGTATCGATTCCGAACTGGTTCGGCATCACCACATAAGCATTGTCCGGCACTCTGCGGGCAATCCAGTGATGTCCGCCGATGGTCTCCAGCCACCATATCTCGTTTTTATCGGAAAAAGCAATCCCGTTCATCTCGTAGGTGCCGTACTTTTCCAACAGGCTTCCCAGTCGTGTGACACCCTCTCTGGCACTGTGAATGTAAGGAAGCACCAGAGACACAATATCCTCCTCGCCGATGCCGCCGGGAATCTCCTCCGCACCGTCCTTCGCCGGAACATATTCCACCAGCGGATCTGCTCCCAGGACTCTGGCATTGGACGTGATGGTCTCCGTGGCGGTCATGCCCACGCCTGCTGCATTAACACCGTGGGCTGCCCAGATGCCTTCTCCCTCCAGTGCATTTGGCACTGCGGTATATCGCAAAGGCTCCTCCGGCAGATCGATCTCCACATGAGAAAGCACAGATTTATATTTTTTCGGCTGTTCTTCCGGATGCACCACCACGAATTTCTTCGGGGTAAACTGTCCGGAGGGGGAATCATCGTTCCGTGCGATCATGGTGGATCCGTCATAAGACGCCTTTTTTCCTACTAATATAGTTGTACATGGCATAATCGTTACCTCCTGTTACTATATTTCAAAATTTCCTTTTCCCGGCACCGGATAGCTGCCTGTCCGTCCGGGTGCTTACGCCAGTTTCTGCCCATTGATGACTACATTCTGAATCGTCTCCGGTCTGCCCTGCAGGGGCTCGATCTTTGTAAACTGCTTACATCCGGTAACTTCGATATTTTCCATGGACAGATCTCTGAAATATGGGATGTCCTCCTCATTTTCCATGGCAATGGTCTCCTCTCTGTTCAGAGAATTGAGGACGTAGGACATGGTCAGGATCACTGCTTCTCCCTTGATCTCGCTCATGTGGATATTGCGGAGCGTGATGTTTTCCACCACCCCGCCGCGGCCCAGCGCACTCTTCATGCGGACACCTACATCGGTTCCCACGAAAGTACAGTTCTCCACCAGAATATCCCTGACTCCGCGGGACATCTCACTGCCGATGACGAAACCTCCGTGACCTTCATTTACCAGACAGTCATGAATGTATACATTGCTGCATGGTCCCTCGATCTTGCGGGCGATGGCATTTTTGCCGGACTTCATGCAGATGGCATCGTCTCCGGTCTCGAAAGTGCTGTGATGAATATGCACGTTGGTGCAGGATTCCACATCGATGCCGTCACCGTTCTGGGCATAATAGGGATTGCGGATCTGTACACTGTCCACCGTAAGACTCTCACAGAAATAGGGATGAATGTTCCACGCGGGAGAATTCATAAACGTCACCCCCTGCAGAAGCACCTTTTTGCAGTAACGCAGGCTGACCATGACCGGGCGATAAAAATCATAATAGGGAGCTGCAGCAGTCAGTGCCTCTTCGGTGGTTCCCTGAATATTGTGGTGGTTGCCCTTTAAAACAGACTCCGTGGGCATCCAGATGGCTGTCTCTTTTGTCTCCAGCACATAAGGACTGATTTCAAATAAAGCATCCCACTGCTTTTCCGTCATCTTGAACTTTTTGATTGGACGCCATTTGTCACCGCTTCCGTCAATGATGCCTTCTCCGGTGATAGCGATGTTTTCCGCATTCTCTGCAGTAATGGGAGATACCGTGCGGATGCAGTCCTGTCCTTCGTAGCTGGTAATCCGCAGGGGATAGTCTTCTTTGGACTTGATGAATTTTAACATTGCCTGACTATCCAGATGCAGATTGACACCACTTAACAGACAAATCGGTGCCACTGCCCAGATGCCTGCGGGGACTCTCACCGTACCGCCGCCCTGCTCCGACACCTCACGGATCGCGTGGTTGATGGCTTCCGCATTGTGTCTGCCGGTCTCTATCTGCAGATCACCGCTTTTTGCACCGTATTCCGCGATGGACACCTCCCTGTCCGGAAACTGGGGAAGTTCTACTTTATAATTCTGATTATACATGGTTATTGTTTTCTCCTTTGAATACTTTCATGAGTACTTTCGCATTTCCTGCGTTTCTGATTCTATCGTGTTCCGTTTCAGACTTCCACCCGGTTTTTGCGTTTTTCCGGTGGGTTCTACTGCTTATTTGTGCCCTTCCGCACAGATCCAGTCCTCGCCGTCTTTTAAATGGATCTGCACCTTGCGAAATCCCGCATTTTTGAGCAGTACTCTGAATTCTTCCGGTGTGGGATTAAACAGGTGGAATCTCTGAATGTTTTCCCGCACCTGTTCCGGCAGATCCTCCTTCTGGTAAATGTCGGCCACCAGTAAAAAGGTTCCCTGCTCCTTCAATACCCGGTAAACTTCCTTCAGATTCTCCGCGGGATCCGGCCAGAAATAGAAGCTTTCCACCGTGATAATCTTGTCAAAGGCATTGTCTGCAAAAGGCAGCTTTTCCACGGATGCCTCCACGAGATCCATTTTGCCCTGTCGCAGCGCCTCTGCATTGGTTTTCCCGGAAATTTCCAGTGACGTGGCGGAATAATCCACTCCTGTCAGATGACCGACACGCACCTGTTCACTCATGCGTTTCAGAGTCGCGCCTCCGCCACAGCCGATGTCCAGGATCCGGTCATTTTCCCGAATCTTCCAGTGTTCCAGTGCCCAGCCGGTCACGGCATAATGACTTTCGTTCATGCGCTGCAGCATCTTCTCGCCATCCTCTCCGACCGGTTTCCCGGGGTTGCCGGAGATGGTGATTTCCTGTTGGGTGCGTTCGTCGGTGGTTAGTTTTATGGTATTATTTTCTGTTTTTTCAGTCATGCTTCTATTTTCCTTCCTGATTGTTTTGCTAGATTCTAGTTTCAAATCCTAATGGTTTTCTTTGCATTTTCTGCTATCTTTATTATAATAGTATCTGTTCAAAGTCATGTAAAAGCAGCATACGCATTATTTAGGATATCCCCGCACAGAGAATTTTGCAAACGGATTTCGGAAGCGTTTACCTTAATAAATTTTCCACACGCAAATTAGTTCCTGCACAGGCTGCCAAATACACGTTGCGAAAGTACAAACAGCGAAAGCATACGCTGCCATGCAGTTAAATGCTTGCAGGTTACGGAAAGGCATACATTTTTATGAAATATTATCTCGCCCCCATGGAGGGACTGACCACCTATAATTTCCGCACGAACTGGAACCGCTATTATGGCGGCATGGACAAATATTTTACCCCTTTTATCTCCAACCGGCACATGAACAGCAGAGAACGTGGCGATGTGCTGCCGGAGCATAATGTGGGCGTGTGCACCGTGCCACAGATCCTGACCAATAAGGCGGAGGAATTCCTGTCGCTGGCAGAGCAACTGGCCGGATATGGCTACCATGAAGTCAATCTGAATCTGGGCTGTCCTTCCGGGACGGTAGTGGCAAAAAACCGGGGTGCCGGCTTCTTAGGCACGCCCCGGGAACTGGAGGATTTTCTGGACGAGATCTTCGACAAATGTCCGTTGGAAATCTCCATTAAGACCCGCATCGGCATGGACTACATGGATGAATGGGCTCCACTGCTTAAAATATATCAAAAATTCCCCATGAAGGAACTGATCATTCACCCCAGACTGCAAAAGGAAGGCTACAAGGGAACTCCTCATCTGGAGACTTTCGCAGAGGCGGCCGGAACCCTGCAATGTCCGCTGTGCTATAACGGAGACATTACCTCCCCGGAGACTCTTTCGCAGATCCTGACCAAACTTCCCATGATCGATACCGTTATGATCGGTCGGGGAATCTTACAGAATCCGGGGCTGTTGCAGGAATTGAAGAATGTCTCTTTGTGGGCTGCGCTGCCTTCTTCGGAAGAACGGCTGGCTGTCCTGAAGGAATTCCACAATTCCCTCCTTGCGGGATATCAGGAGATCATGTCCGGTGATACCAATACCCTGTATAAAATGAAGGATCTCTGGACTTTCTTAAGCCGCAGTTTTGAATCTCCGGAGAAATACGTGAAAAAGATCCGCAAAGCCACGGACGTCAGCGACTATAAAATTGCCGTAAATGCGCTGTTCCGGGAGAGCGCTTTGAAATGATCCATAAATCCATAATCCCCTGCTCTATTCCCCGGTGTCGAACTGTTCTCCTTCGTTGGCATCTTCCATGACGACCTCCGGCTCCGGGATGCCTACATTTTCCACATAGCTGAAATGAATGACCGCCTGTGGCCAGTTGAGACTGATCCGGGCGGTCTTCTGCCGCTCCTCGCCTGCTTTGCGGATCAGTTCCAACAGCTCCTGCAGAACTTCTCTGGTGAGATACCCGCCCCGCCGATCCGCACAATATTCCAGGTGTGACGGTATTTGATACCTTTCTCCGGATTGTTGCCGCAGATGGCGATGACACACCGCAACCCTAACGCGTCACAGAGCACCTTCACCGATTTGGCAATGCCCTCGCAGACACCCACGCCCTGTCCTAAGGGTCCTATGATCTCATGGGAATAAGGCTTTTTCAACTTATCGTAAGTGATATTTTCGCAGATAAAGTCATGAATGTACTTCTCTTTTTCCCATTCCGTGAATTTTGCGGCGGGGCGCGCCAGCTTTTCCACCCGGGACTGCATGGCTTTCTGGTGCTCTCTGATCTTATTTTTCTCAAACAGATACTCCGGCACGAAGATAATATTGAGGGAGTCCTGATAATATTTGTACCGATAACTCACCACCCAAAAGATCTCCGGGTGATCCAGCCGCAGCCGGAAAAATACGTCATACAGTTCCTCCGCCGGGATCCGCGGCAGCTGGATCTCGTCTGCCAGCGCCAGCACTCCCTGCTGCATGGCGTGATAGGCAGCCTGCTGGGGTTTGTTCATTTTCTGATAGTAGTATGGTTCCATGGTCGTTTCCTGTTCTGTGTTCTTCATCTGTCTTATTTTTACATTTTAGCAGAAGGAGAATCTTTTGGGGCATATTTTTCCTAATTAGGAGCTATTTTGAGAAAAATTTATTTTTTTTGCAACTTTTATGGGGATTACACAGTCTAACCATCAGAGACCTGTAAGATAAGGTTTTATTAAGAAAGGAGTTCTTATTATGAAAAATAAAATGATTTGTGCACTTTTAACTACTGTAATGGTATTGTCTTTTGCTGCCTGTGGCAGTCAGGGAAATGGAGCCGCGGCTTCGGCGGAAAGCACGGTGACTTCTGAAAGCAGTGCGGAGGCTTCTACTGCTGAAAGTTCTGCTACCGAAGCCAGTGCCGAGACAACTACGGAAACAGCTGACGCGACCGACGGAACTTCCTATGAGGACAACTTTGCGGTTCCCACTGAGGATGCCGTGGCTTTCGCTGAGAAAATCCAGGCAGCGGTAGCCGATGAGGATCTGGAAGCCCTGGCAGATCTGGCAAATTACCCGATCTACGTAGCTCTGGGCGACGGCAGTGTTATCGAAAGCAAAGAAGACCTGATGGCTCTGGGTGCCGACAAGATCTTCACCCAGGAAATGAAGGATTCCATCGCGAATGCCGATCTGTCTGACTTAAGCGCCAGCATGGCAGGATTTACCCTCTACAGCACCGGTGATGCACCTAATATTACTTTCAATGTGCAGAACGGTGTGCTGGGTATCAGTGGTATCAATTATTAATTTCTATCTGAATTCATTCAGGGGAGCCTTCCTCAGGTTCCCCTTACTCGTGTCGAAACTACGCTTGTCAACGGCACCATATGGATGTCTATACTTCCATCTGTTTTCCGCGTGATCAACGTGGCACCGCGCTGGATATATTGCTTTGCGATGCCGGAATATCCCAGATAATCAATAGACATTCCGTAAGCCATGCGGATGCCTTTATACGTCAGTGACAATGTATTCAGGTGATCGTGTCCACAGAAGATCCATTTCAGCCAGCCGTTATCCACCGCTTTTTCGAAAAAATGAGGGGGCTGGTTCGATATTCCGAAATACTCGTCCTTTTCTCCGATACTGCCATGCTCATAGATCACACTGTGATCTCCTAATTTCATCTTCTCATAAGCTTCCTTGAATTCCGCGGGCGGCATGTGGAAAAATGCCATGGCAGGCACTTTCCGCTCGTTCAGTTTTTCCATGCACCAGTCCGTCTGATCCTCATGGATCCGGTCGAAACCGCTGAAAAACCAGCCGTCACCGTACATGTTGGAGTCCAGGTGGATGAGCGGCAGGAGAACTCTGTCTTCCCCATCTGTCAGATCCAGTACAAAATTTCCTACACCGGTAATGGGATTCTGCGGGCTGTGATCATATCTTCCTTTGGTGAAAATGGCATATTTTCCCGTGGCAAAAATCTCCGCCAGCTGTTCCTTATTGCAGGTGGAGCCCATCTCGCAGTCATGGTTGCCAAACACCAGGGTATAGGGAATCCGAAAACCATCCAGAAATGCCAGCAGCTTATGCGCTTGTTTTCTGTTGTTCATGGTGCCGCTTTTCGGAAAAAATGGGAAAACGGAATCCCCAGTCAGAACCATCAGATCCGGGTTCGTCCGGTGAATCAGCTCCGTCACCGCTGCCAACGCCAATTTATCCTTTTTCCCGGAAAAGAGCCCGAAACCAAGGTGCAGGTCTGTCAGTTGCAATATTTTATAATCTCTGTCCGTCGGGATACAAAGGGAAAATGTCTCTTCGTCCCGAATCTGAAAGTTTTTAGAAGTATACATATGAATCTCTTTTCTGTTTTGGGATTAGCTCAACGGAATCAGGGCACCTACTGCGGAAAGAATCGTGGAGATCACCATCAGCACCTGGAACGGCACCGTGCCGATCACACCACAGATAGGACTGCTGCCCGCCTTTTTCCTTGATTTTCCGTACGTCAGCACCAGCATAATGCTCACCAGTACCACCACACCGCTCATGATACGGGTCAGAACAATGAAGCTGTTCACTCCGAAAATAGCAAACAGGATACAGGGAACCGTGGCAATCAGCCAGCTGATGCGGTTGCCGATACCGGTCTGCTCATGAACCACATCGCGGAGGGCGAGAGTGTTGCTCCAGAACGTGGTTAATAACGCAAATAAGGAAAATACACCTGCCAATATCATTGCCCAGGTACCGATGCTCTCTCCTAGCTGCATGTAGGCAAGCTCTTTTTCCAGCGTTCCTTTCGTTCCCAGGAGAACCGTGCCCGTCACGATCAGTACAAATACTGAGGAAAGTCCGAAGCCGATGAAGATGGATCTGCGGATCTTTTTCGCATTGCCGTCCAGTCCCTTCACCACCTGGATCACCGCCTGGTTGGCGGAAGTGGCGAATACCACCATGCTGTACAGCGCCAGCAGATTATTCCAGTGGAACTCCGCCCGTTGCAGGGAATTCAGCGGATGCAGAAAAGTGCCTATCGTCATCACCGCCACGATTCCCATGAGGACGATGACCGCGTATTTCTGTGCAATGCCCACAGCTTTCATGCCGATAAACACCACGACTCCGGCGATCACATAATACAAAACCTGCGCCGCCACGAAAGGCATTCCGAACCAGTTCACGAAGATCTGGGCGCCACCGTTGATATTTCCGCTGACACCGATCATGATTGCCAGTCCGTAGACAACAAATACACCCCAGCTGAAGAGCTGTTTCATTTTGCCTTGAAACAGCTCTCCTTCAAAACTTTTTACCAGTTGAACACCGCCGTTGTTATAGGATAACTCGGCAATGATCAGATGCAGAATCACGTTCACACAATAGGCAATCAATACCATCCACACGACATCCAGCATGCTATTCTTCGTGGCAAGGTACGGAACGGCAATGATGCCGGTGCCGACACTGTTGCCGACGATCATGCTGATGGCTTCGAAGGTCGTGAGATGGGCTTCGGATTGAATTGGCTGGGACATAGGGGACTCCTTTGTAAAAAATTTTTTTTGTGTAGTTACAAAAGTTTTGTGGTAAGCGCCTCCCGCAATACTTTTGAACAATTGATTCCGCGTTTATCGGCAAGTCTGGACATCCATGCCGGAAGCGAAACATTTTTTTCGGACCGCCTTGGTATCAGTCATGCTACGATACTTTATGGTGTCTGCCTGGATGATCGTAAGAATATCTGTCGGTAAATGAGGAATCTCTGCCTGCAGCGTAGGCTCATTTGGAGTAATTTCCTCATCTTCCAAACCAAAAAGGCAAAGATTCAATGCATCAGTAATCAGTGCAATTGCTTCTGTCAAAGTCGGTGCGGTAGTAATACATCCGTCCACATCTGGAACCTTCGCATAGAAGGTTCCGTCTCTTTCAGTAATAACAGCGGTATATGTGTATTGCATATCATATGCCTCCTTCTATGCTTGGGATCTTCGCCAGTGCGTTCTTTTTTCTTTTTATATTATACACAATTATACACAAAAACAATAGTATGTAAGATACTCACTGTTATTGCGCCAGCAGGGAATGCCTCGTCACAATAAAGCTGGTAACTGCTATTTTACCGCTTCAATCCACGTCCCCACGAGAAGAGCAACCAAGTGCTGTCGTGGAATCAACACCGTTCGCATCATTTCAACCTGTACTCCCGCGAGGGGAGCGACGTAATCATTTCCATCTGAGTCCTTGCACATGTGATTTCAATCCACGCTCCCGCGCGGGGAGCGACGAAGTAAAGCTGATGGATAGTGCCATTATAATAGATTTCAATCCACGCTCCCGCGCGGGGAGCGACGGACATTTTGATTGATTCATACTTTGCATTGAAATTTCAATCCACGCTCCCGCGCGGGGAGCGACTGCAATATATGACAGTTCTTTTTCTTTTTCCTTATTTCAATCCACGCTCCCGCGCGGGGAGCGACGCAAGTCTCCAGTTCGCAGTGTCCTTTGACCTTGTATTTCAATCCACGCTCCCGCGCGGGGAGCGACTCTGCATAAGGCTCTAAATCCGCAGGGCAGGAAATTTCAATCCACGCTCCCGCGCGGGGAGCGACCACAGTACAAATGTTTCACATGGCAGTTAGGGCAAATTTCAATCCACGCTCCCGCGCGGGGAGCGACGAGAAGGAAAGGAGCTGCTCATGTCGATTCTGAGATTTCAATCCACGCTCCCGCGCGGGGAGCGACACCAATTTTCGCCAAAAATTTCTCTTCTCTCTTAGCAAAAATTGTCTAATACATTTAATCTTTATAACAAACTTCCTTAATTAAAAATATCTTTGTATGTTATTTCAAAAAAATACATAATTTTCAGGTGCGAATCTCCCAGGCATTTTATGTATGCTTAACTTTCGCACCAGTTACAAAATCAGTGTCTGATCCGGGGCAATTCCTCTATCCACACCAATATGTTCTATCTTGGTCTGGTATTTATTACCCAGGTAGTAGAAGCGAAGGCTGTCCTTTTCTGTATCAATAATATCCTCAAGCGTCGCCTTCAATGCAATACTCTGAGCATTGTCTAAAATACACTCAAATACAGAATTTTGAACTCTTCTACCGTAATTGACACATTGCTTTGCCACTTTGCGCAATCGTGCTTTGCCAGCTACATTTTCTGTGTTGACATCATATGTGATCAATACTAGCATATCGTACCTCACTTCCACAGGAACGCAGGATAGCCGTCCAGATCGCCACGTAAAAATCGTGCCAGCAGCATTGCCTGTACATAAGGCACCATGCCCCATTCCACTTTTTCCTGCAAATAGGGATGTGTTATGGTCTCCTTTTTTCGATTCTGCCACTCCGTCAGTATCAGCCTGCGTCCATCATCATCCAGGAGAACGGCACCGTTTTCTTTTTGTGTAAAATTTTTGGCTGTGATCATCCGCTTATTCACAAGCGACAACACAAAACGGTCTGCCATCACGGATCTCAGTTCCTCCATCATGTCCAGTGCCAAAGATGCTCTACCCGGGCGTTCCATATGTAGATATCCAACACAGGGATCCAACCCTACACACTCCAGTGCAGCTGCCTCCATATTCATCAACAATGTATACACAAAAGACAGCATCGCATTCATTTTATCGAGAGGCGGTCTCTTATTCCTGCCCTGAAATGTAAAATCTTTTTTCTGCTGCAGAATTAGTTCATCAAACACGCCAAAATAAATACTGGCTGCCTCTCCTTCATATCCCCTGAGTTCATCCCTGGAAGTACTGTTCTGAATCAACATCAAAGAATTTTTCAGCATTTCGGATGCCTTTTTTACCTGCTCTGCATCGATCTGCATGCTATGGTCCCTGACTGCCCGCTCCAGAACCCATCTTGCATTATGTACTTTTCCGAGGATACAGTTTTTAGCAATCTCCAATCCCACCAGTTCATCTTTGCTGCTGGCATACTGTTGTTCCCTCAGGATCACGTTGCCCCGCACTTTCCCAGTGACCCGTGCCAGGAATTTCCCCTGCGGAGTCATGTAACACAGTGAAATATTTCGTTCAGCACAGGCCCCCATAAGTGCCGGACTGGTTCCCCGATATCCGAACGATACAATTCCCTCGAGGTTATGCAGCGGAACTCTGCCCAATTCTTTCTTGTCATCATAAATGACAATATTCTCACCATCCAACGACAAATAACTGTTTTCGGAAGTAACATATAACGTATTCAATAATTTTTTCATACGTTTTCCTCCATAAGCGCCTGTTCCATATAGTTTTTGACCGAACCGGTTTTTGTAAGTTTTGGCATGCAGAGTTCCTTTAAAGAGCAGGCAGTGCAGCCTTTCCCCATCTTTACTTTCGGTGTATATTGCCGTTCGTAATATTGATGCATTTCCTGAAACATTTCCTTCACTTGACTGCGAAGTTCTGTCGTGATCTCTACGATTTCCCTACGTTTTGTCTCTCCGTAAAACAGTGCGCCTTCCGGAATCTGTGTGGAAAACATTTCTTCCAGGCACATTGCCTGCGCTGCTAATTGTAATTTATCTTCTTCTGTAATCTTAGGTTTTCCCTTTTTGTATTCGATCGGATATACGGAAAAATTGCCTCTGTGCCCGTGCAGACGGATTCCATCCTCACATTTGTGAAATTCCACCACATCACACTCACCCGTGACGCCCATTTCTCTGGACGCCACGGGTAATGCTCTCGCTATGATCGTGTCTTTTCTTTTCTCGGTAAGATAGGGATCATGTGCCTTTTTATGCATCAGTTCGCCAATCACTGTATGTTCATTTTCCGCCCACTGCTGCTCTATATGGATCAGCGCCCACTGTCTTTTGCAGAATCTGAAATGCTGGATCCCGGATATCATGAGATAATCATCTTCTGCATATTCCATTAATTCATCCTTCTTACTTCCACAGAATCAGGGATCTGCTCCTCATGAACGGTAACTGTGTAATCCTGATATTTTCTGGGATATTCCACATCCTCATTTTTCTTTACATCTACGGCATCGAACAATTTATATGCCGGGCAGTCTCCCAGTTCTTTGCTATGTTTGAATACGATCAGTTCCCGCACTGCCATATTACCTCTCGCTGCGGAATGGTCTACCTCGAGCATGTTAAGAATTGCTTCCCATAACAGTTCCAGATCCTCCTCGGAAAATCCGGTTACTTTCCGTGCAAGATTTGCGGAAATATAGCCTTCTGCACGATACAGGCCGTAAGGAACGATGGTCTTTCTGCCCATCTCTGTATTCTTGTTTTCCGCATCTTTCTCTGTGGTAATGGCAACTCTGGTGATGGTTACTTCCTGGCTGATGATCGGGTCGATGCTTCTTGCAAATCCGATCTGCACGGGTCCTCTCACCTGACCGCAGTTCAGCGATGCTTTTACAAACGTAGTCATTACAGCGCCAAAGGTACGGATATCATAGAAATTCCGGCACATATAGTCTTTCAGTTTAAGATCTACACCGGGATCATTTTTCTTTAATTTCTTAAGTTCCTCCGTCACCTTTTTATCATCTGTTTCCGTGATTCCCATATCAGCGCAGGCTTCTCTGTCGCTACGGTTTAAGGGCACATCTTCTTTAATATAAATCTTATATCCCTGAGCATCCTCTTTTACAGTCTCGACGTAATTGCGGATCTTACGTTTCAGGCAGACATCCGTTACCAGTCCCAGTCCACTCTCAGGATCCACTCTGGGCATGTTACCGGCATCGGGATCTCCGTTGGGATTGCCGTTCTCCACATCAAATAATACTACGAACTCATATCTGTTTTTGATTACTTCACTCATTTATTTGTCCTCCCCTTTTTTATATTTTTCCTGCTGTTGATGATAGTAGCCAATCGCAAATTGTCCCTGCTGTTCCAGGGATAAACGTTTCGGAAAATCATCAAATTTGCTCATAATTTTCCCCACTTCTTTTTCGTAATAGACTTTTGCTCCTCCTCTATCCCGTTCCAGCTTTTTCATATGACTGTTTTTTAGTTTGAGTAACACCGGGAAAATAACTGCCGGCGTCGCGCATGCAGAATTAAAGTAGCGGTCATGAATCGTCGTAGTGATCGTCGGATTTGCCTCTTTCTGTATGCTTTCTAATACGGAAAACAATCTTCCCAATACATAGGCAATGTCATTGCGGTCTTCGTTCAATCCCATGAGACTTTCTCCTTTCATACAATTATAATTTTTGATCAAAACTGCCTTAATGATAGCAGCACGCTTCCAGTTCACGTTGCCGCATTCTGCCCGAATGCGAATCAGGGTGTTTGTATACAGGCTTGCCGGATATCGTCCACCGGATAGGATTGCCTGCAATACCAACGCTGCCATGTCCGGAACCGGGGTCTTATCTTTTGATTTCTGATTCACCGTCTCATTCAGCATGTCACGAATCCCCAGATAATCCTGTTCCTCCCATGCCGGTTTTACGATTTTGAGTCGTTCATAATGGTCTGCTATATTCTGTATGATTTTTCCGAAAGAATTCACATAGAAAAAACGGACCGACAATCGTGCTGCATTTGGTGCCAGCGCCAGTATGTAAAAATTCTGTTTCGGATCCATTTCCGCATCTTCCAGGCAGATTCTTGTGCCTTCTTTCAGGCTGTCGAAAATGTCCTTCAGTTTTTTCTGATTATCTTTCGTGGGCTTAAACATATTCAGAAAGCATTTCTGATACTGTTCTTTACCGCTTTCCGCCCAAAACACGATCATGGAATCTCCCAGGGAAAAGGTGTAGTCCCGCTGAGACAGCAGGTAATTCAGTGCGGTGGTATATGCAAATTCTGCATATCTTCCCACCGGTGCATTATAACTCTGTTCCTTTCCGTAAGACTCAAATGACGGTGCATTGAATGACACCAACGCCGCTCCACTGGACTGTGCCCCGGGTACTCCTTTGATTGCTTTATGGATTCGGGATATCTCAGCCCTTTTACCGGTAACCAGACAAATGCCGTTATCTTCTCCACCATTCTGCGCCCGATAGTTCTCCCAGCAGCCGCGAATCTCCGGATCATCCTGTGCTTCCTGACCTTCCACGGAAAAAATAAGATTGCCGCCTTCTGTCAGTTCTTCCCAGTTCTCCCGGATCACGGGATGTTCCGTTGCTTTCTGCGGATCCCATTTTTCAAAATAGGCTAAAATTGCCCTGGCTGTTTTTCCTTGTGCAGTTTGCAGTATCTGTCCATGCTTTTCTTTTGTAGCCTGGAAACAATCCATTACACGCGGGTTCGTCCCTTCTGCATCAATGCCAAGCATGTACTTGGAATTGTCACACAGGAAATTTGCTGCTACACCGGAAGATCTGGTCACCATCTCTGGTACAACGAGATTTGCCGGTACCCAGACTGCTTTTTTGCCACGCATATCCTCTATTTTTCGGGAAGTAATACCTATGATATCCCCCTCCGAAGACAAATTGATTTCGTGGGACACTTTCGCATGGCACCATCCAAGCCTGGAAACTTTTCCCTGCTCCGCCAGATTTTCATAGTATTTTACCAGTGCCTGTAATATCATCGCAGCACCTCGCAATCTCTCAGATCCACCACTCCGTGACGCATTACTGCCCGGAAAAACATCGGCCGAATATTCTCCGGATCACTGTAATCCATGTCGAATAGCATGATGCCAAGATCTTTTTCTGCTACTACATCATAAGCGGTATGAATCTCTTCTTCGCAGAGAGCAAAATGTGCCGGAAACTCTCTACAGCCGAAGTATGGAGCATAATAAAATTCTCCTTTGCGCAGCCGTCTCATGATAATGTCCTTGAATTTTCCGGGATTATCAGAAGCATTGGCTTTCTCTGTCATCTCAAAATGGGCCTCGATGGTGTAGCTTACATTGCAGAGCAGCTGTGATGCTCTCTGTACAATATCTTCCTTCGTACTGATGTACAATGGTTTGTCTGCACCGTTATATGCCTGCAATACATTGCTTGCCAGGATCTTGCTTTTTACTTCATTTCGTCGTACACTTGTAAATTGGATAGGGTTTTTGACATAGATTTTGTCGATGATCCACCGCATTCCCGGATGCCAATAGATGGCTTCCAAAATACCGCGTGCCGCTGAGGGCGTGATGATGTCATAGCTGTAGCGTTCAACTTTGAGTTCGGGTCTCGAAAATAATGCATAGTCTCCCCATACATTTACTTTTACTCCGACTCCCATTTATTCCACCTTCTTTCCACAATTAAAGCGCTGTTCCCGTTTACTGTTCCCTTGTAGTACTATTTTCGTCTGACAATAATACCCCCTTTGTAAAATACTGTCTTTTTGTAGATATGATATGACAATATTTTAGTTTATCTTAATTTATCTGACAAATTCACTATACTACAAGTCTTATATATTTGCAATACTTATTTTCTATTCATAATGATAATTACAATTGAAATTTTTATTAGAACTATTAATTTTTTAAATCATATGATATACTTTCAATGTCAGGTATATCCTGTGGATTGAAATAATTGTAATTTTCATTAACTTACAAGAGTAGCGGTACACTTTTCCATCGTGTACCGCTACTTCCATTTACTACAATATTAACCAAACAGTATTCTGCCCAATTCCACTTCCAGTTTCAATCCGGTATCTTCCCGGTATTGTTCCTCCTGTGTCAACACGAAGAAATCCTGTGCATCCGGATGTACCTCTTTCAGCATGCCTGCTCTATACATTTCATCAAACAGCATATCCCTTTTCTCATATTTCCCCTTTTTCCGGACATTCACACAGTACTGCCCCGCCTGTCGCATGCGGCTCTTCGTCAGTCCTTTTTGGCGGATCTCCTGCAAAAGAGCCTCCGCTTCCGGCTCTCTGTTAATATATACTGTGACCGTATTCTCTTCAATCAGGTTAAATTCTCCGGCTACCGTTGCAAATTGATAATTTCCGTCCTTGAATTTATCCAATATGTTCTTCATATCCAGGCTTTCCCCCTTGATATGATACAGTCTCCGAAAATATTCTGTAATATTATCCAGTGTTGTAATATCCCTGCCTTCCGCCAGCAGATTTTTCGTTGTATCGATCTGCTGCAGCTGTCCGGATACATTTTCTCTCTCGTCCCACCGGAAAATGCGGACGATGCTCTCTTCCTTTCCTCTTTTATTATTCCGGTTGCACCGTCCTGCTGCCTGAATAATCGAATCCACACCGGCAAGTTCTCGATATACCGAAGTAAAATCCAGATCCACTCCTGCTTCCACAAGGCTCGTCGATATCACAATACATTTTTTCCCTTTTTTATCGTCCAGGCATTTTCTGATCTCCGCAAGCACTCGTCTCCTATGCGCCGGATACATGGTTGTTGACAAATGGTAAACGCCTTCTCCCTGCAGCCGTTCATAAAGCCGCTGCGCTCGTTTTCGCGTATTCACGATACACAGTGCATGCCACTCCTGCTGCAATTTTTCCGCCATTTCCTCTTCCGTAACGGTATCAATATCCTGATAAGTTACCCTTTCAAAAAATCGAAATTGCTCGTCTCTCCGTGGGCATAATTCCCGGGCAACATACTTTTCAGGCAGGAACTGCTGTAATGCCGGCTGCGTCGCCGTACACAGTACAACACTTGTCCTGTATTGCTGCAACAGTTCTTCTATCATTGCCATGCACGGTTTCAAATAATTTGTAGGAAGCATCTGCGCTTCATCGAATATGATCACACTGTTTACTATATTATGTAATTTTCTGCATTTGGAGGACTTATTGGCATATAGAGATTCAAAAAACTGGACATTTGTAGTAACTACTACCGGTTTATCCCAGTTTTCCGCTGCCAGCTGCATCGGTTTGAATTCTTCTGAACTCTCATAGTCTACATTACTGTGATTTTCCAACACATTTTCACTACCCAGAATTTCCCGGAACACCTGCGCATTCTGCTCGATGATACTAGTATAGGGAATCACATAAATCACACGATCCATATGATGTTCCACTGCATGCCGCAATGCAAATGCCAGAGAAGCTACCGTCTTGCCACCGCCGGTAGGCACAGTAAGTTGAAACAATCCTTGGGGAGACTTCCCTTGTTCCAGAGAATTCCGGAGAATTTCGGATCGTCTTCCATCAATCGTAGTATCATCTTGATTTTCAAGCCAGTCTGATATACGATTATGTAATTTATCCAAAAGAACTTCCATGCTCTCTCCGGAGTCTCTTTGAACCGTCCCATTGCTCATAAAAGATTCCGTATCCAGGAAATCCGCATCCACCAGGCAGGAATACAACATGCGGATAAATACACTCAGTGCAAAGCTCGGATCCTTTTCCGAATCCATGTCAATGGGTGGTGTGATAATTTGAGGGATTTCTATTTCTTTCTTATATGCACTGTAATCGCACAATCTTTTGTTAAGTCTCCCCAACAAAGAGGACGGCAATCCCTCTCGTCCCAAATCAGGTAATCCGGCATGGTGTCCGGCGATGCAATAAGTCAGGAGCCAATAACAACCGTCCAGTTTTTCACAAATCTTTGCTCCAGCTGTGGAATGATCCACCTGAATATTCAGATTTTTCTGAATCTTGCATTGAAATTCCTGAGAATACTTTCCAATATCGTGCAACAGTCCGCAACAATATCCCCAGTCCGCTTTTCCAAATTTTGCAGCAAATTTTTCTGCAAGCTCTGCGGTTCTCTGTAAATGCTCCTTTACTGATTGCTCTCTTTCCCCATCAATATGTGCAAGATATTCCATTTTCTTCCCCCGTTTCTCATAATCTACTCCTTATGCTCCGGCAGCATCCCCTTAATTTTCACGCCGCTCAGATCCACATCCAGCACGATCTTCACCATCCAGAAGAACAGCAACAATACCAGTATCGGAATCACGCAGGAGGTAATGATCATCACTGCCACTGCCTCAATAAAGTGGTTCAGGGAATTCTCCACTTTCTGCACCAGCTCTTCGGTAGAAATGGTCACATTTTCCACAACATTTGCCACGGAATCCTTGGCACTGGAGATAGCATCCTTTGCCCAGTCGAAGATATTAGAAACAGAGCCGGATTCACTGTTGTTTTTCTCCTGCGTGTTTCCCGTAACAGTTCCTGTTGTACCGGTTCCGGTTGTTTCCGTCGCATTGGTGTCATTAACCAGGTCACTGTTTTCCAGTATGTTCTGTGTATTCTTGGCATCTTCTATGGTTGCCTCGATCTGTGCCTGATAAGTGTCTCCGATAAGGTCGGATATTTTCACGCTGGCGGGAACCACGAGGAAGATGGCAATGCCGAACACTGCAAGCTTTGCCGCCAGCTTCCGCACGGTGGCATTTGCAAAAAACAGATTCAGAATCCACAGGACGCATGCTGCCGGAATCAAATATGTAAATGCCACATAGCCGGTGATGGTCACGAGATATTTTTCCAGATAGATGGCACAAAGGACAACCAGCAGATATCCGCTGACATCCGCCATTTTCTCCGCGATGGGTGTTGCCGTGTCACCCGGGAGTAATGTGATCAGTGCCGAAGTCACCGTGGATGCCGCCGTCAGTTCCATGACCGTCTGCTTTTTCTCATCGAGAGAAGCAATCGTCTTCTGATGATTCTCCGGAGCGGAGGCGTATTTTCCGATGACAGTTATGGATAAAATAGCCACCAGTAATAATACTACTGCTGTAATGCATTTCTGTTTGTTAAAGTTCATACTAATTACCTTCTTTCCTTCTCGATTTCGATATTATTTCACGCAAATATCCTGCTATTACATTTTTCAGGACGTAATTTAGGCTATACACTACACTTTTCAGGACGTAATTCAGTGTTGTCTCACACTTTTCAGGACGTTACTTCAAAAACCTCCGCAACAACTTTTCTTTTTTCTCATCATATCTCTGGTATCGTATCGGCAGATCCATCCATGTCTTTTTATTGACAATACTTCTATAATGGCTGAAGGTCTCGAATCCGGCACGGCCATGGTAGCCGCCCATACCGCTCTCGCCCACACCGCCGAAGGGCATGGCACTGGTAGCGAGATGGATAATGGTATCGTTGATGCAGCCGCCGCCAAAATGGCAGTGGTCTAAGATCCGCCTCTGCGCCTTTTTGTCTTCGCTGAAAAGATATAGTGCCAGGGGATGGGGATGTTCCTCCACGCAGCGGATCGCCCAATCCATAAAATCTCCCGTGGCAGCATGCATCCCCGAAGCCTCCCTGCAAAAATCATTTTTCGCAATATTTTTCTGTACAGCATCTTCATCATCTGCATTATACGTCAGCACCGGCAGGATCGGACCGAAGATTTCTTCCCCCATCACGGCATCTTCCCAGGTCACGTCTGTCATCACTGTTGAAGCGATCCGCAGTGTCTTCTCATCATACTGCCCGCCGCAGATAATCTTTTCCGGAGCAATCAACCCCAGCAGTCTGTGAAAATGCTTCTCGTTAATGATTTTCCCATAATCCGGATTCTGCAGGGGAGCTTCTCCAAACTGCCGGCTGATCTCCGCCCGGATGGCTTCTACCAACTGATCCCGGATCTGACCATCACACAAAATATAATCCGGCGCCACGCAGGTCTGCCCGCAATTCAGATATTTTCCGAACACGATTCTCCTCGCCGCCAGCGCAATCTTCGCCGTAGCATCTACGATGCAGGGGCTTTTACCGCCCAGCTCCAGCGTCACCGGGGTTAAGGTTTCCGCGGCACTTCTAAGCACCTCTCTGCCTACGGTCTTGCCTCCGGTGAAAAATATCATATCAAACCGCTGTTGCAACAATGCCTGGTTCTCTGCTCTGCCGCCGGTGATCACCGCCACATATTCCGTTGGGAAGCATTCTTCCAAAATCAGTTTTAACACTGCCGCCGTCGCCGGAGCGTAAGCGCTTGGCTTTACTACCGCCGTATTTCCGGCGGCTATGGCATCAATCAGGGGATCCAGTGTCAGCAGCACCGGGTAATTCCAGGGGCTCATGATCAGCACCGTTCCGTAAGGTGATGGGGAGCGGAAGCTTCGCGCCGCGAACTGCGATAACGGTGTCGGCACTCTTTTTTCCCGCATCAATCCCCGAAGGTGCTTCTGCATCCAGGTCAGCTCCGACAGCGTCAGTCCGATCTCACACATATAGCTCTCCATCCGGCTTTTTCCCAGGTCCTGTTGCAGCGCATCGTTCAATTCTGTCTCATGATGCTGCAGGGAAGCCTTTAATTTTCCCAGCTGTTCTGCCCGGAATTCCCGGGAAAGCGTGGCTCCCGCGGCAAAATACTCTCTCTGTCTGCTTAATATTGTCCGGATCTCCTGCTCTGTCATAGACACCTCCTGCTTCTATTCTTTACACTGCCCTAACTATTCAGAATCCCATTCGTCAAACCGCCTCTACGAGGGTTTCTTGAATAACATTGCTCTGAATAATTACATACTACCCAATTTTGAGCTGCGGCGCAACCGCTTCCCGGTCATCGCCAAATACAGATTCTTGTGCAAGCACAAATCTGTATTTGGCTCATCGTATACACAAAAACGGCAGGGTTCTCACCCCACCGTCGTTTGTCTTTACAATTTTCCTTATTTCCATGCAAAATTTACCATTCCGTACACATAAATGAACAGCACCGCCGCCGGCACAAAATATTTGAACACCGGTTTCATCCACGGCTGCACTTTTAAGCCTTTTCCCTCGTTGGCTTCCTCCAGGAATTTGTCCCAGCCCCAGCCTACCTTGTAGCAGCAAAATACTGCCAGCAGGATTGACCCTATGGGCATGATATTGCTCGACACCAGGAAATCCCAAAAATCCAGCCAGGTCGTTCCCGCTGCAAAAGGCTGAAAATGGATCACGCTGAAGCCCAGCGCCGTCGTCAGTGCCAGCAGAAAACATCCCGCGCCACAAACGATGCATCCCACCGGTCTCGACCATCCGGTCAGCTCCCGGACCATCGCCAAAATATTTTCACACACTCCCAGTACCGTGGACATAGCTGCGAACACCATGAACAGGAAAAATAATGTTCCCCACCATCTGCCACCTGCCATGTTGTTGAACACAGTTGCCATAGTATCGAACAGGAGACTGGGGCCCGCCGTCACTTCCACATCATAAGTAAAGCACGCCGGGAATATAATGATTCCGGCAATCACCGCTACCAGCGTATCCAGCGTAATAATATGGATAGACTCCCCCATGAGGGAGCGGTCTTTGCCGATATAGCTTCCGAAGATTGCCATACCGCCCATGCCCACCGATAAGGTGAAAAATGCCTGATTCATGGCACCCACCACTACAGAACCGGTGATCTTGGAGAAATCGGGAATCAGATAGAAGCTCAATCCCTCTCCGGCTCCCGGGAGCGTAAAACTATGCACTGCCAGCACCAGCATCAGCACGATCAATGCCGACATCATATACTTGGTAATGCGCTCCAGACCACCCTGCAGGTTAAAGCTCAGGATCACGAATGCGATCACTATGGTAATCAGCAGATATGTTACATCCACGGAGGGCGTCGTGATCATTTTTTCAAAACCGAAATCCTGATTCTGTCCCGTCAGGAATTTTACAAAATAATAGAGGATCCAGCCGGACACCACCGCATAAAATGCGATCAGTGCAATGTTTCCAATGAGACAGACGATACCCCACAGGTTCCATTTTCCCCTGCCGCCGGACAATTTCCGATACATGTAGAGCGGGCTGGTCTGCGCCGCACGTCCTACGGAAAATTCCATGATCATGGTGGGCAGCCCCAGCACGATCAGGCAGATCACGTAGATCAGCATGAAGCTTCCGCCACCGTTCTGCCCGCACATCCACGGGAATTTCCACACATTTCCACAGCCGATGGCGCACCCCGCCGACAGCATGATAAATCCCAAACGACTCCCCAGTCTTTCTCTGTTTTCCATACCCCTGATCCTTCCCAAAACTACTTATTTTATACGTTTTTGTACGCTGAACGCGTCCTTACTTTTTTGCTGTTTTTCCATATTTTCGCTGTCTTTTTACATTGACAGTCTTATTTCTTCATTATATAATTTTCATAAATATTTGAAAAACAAATTATTTTTATCACATTGATCGAAGAATTGAATTTATAATTCAGAAAGCGTAGCAGCCTTATGGACGTAAAAAATTTGGAAACCTTTGTCATGGTAAATGAATTAAAAAGTTTTACACTGGCGGCCGGACGGCTGGGTTATACCCAGTCCACCGTATCCTTTCAGATCAAGCAGCTGGAGAAGGAGCTATCCATCCCTCTGTTTGAACGGATCGGGCATACTGTAACCCTGACCAACGAGGGGGAAAAACTGCTGCCCCTGGCCCAGCAGATCCTGCGGCTGGCAGCGGAGGCCACCCACATCAGCGGCAATACCGCTCCGGAGGGTCTGGTGCGGATCGCCATTGCGGAATCCCTGGCCAGTTGGGAATTTCACAGCCGTTTTAAGGATTTTCATGAAAAATATCCGGGAATCCGCCTGAAGATCATCGCTACCAGCACCGATGAAATGTTCCAGATGCTGGGACAGAATCAGGTAGATATTGTATACACACTGGATCGTCGTATTTTCAATCATAATTACGTGACTGCTTTCGAGGCTCCCGTAGATATTCACTTCGTCACCGGCGCCGGTCATCCGCTGGCCGGTTGTAAGCAGGTCACTCTGGATCAGATTTTGGAATACCCGCTGATCCTGACGGAGAAAAATATGAGTTACCGGGCGGCGCTGGATGATCTTCTCTCCCAGAACGGCAGGGAGACACTTCCGATCATGGAAGTGGGCGATACCCAGCTGATCCGCAATCTCCTGCGTCAGGACCTCGGCATCTCCTATCTGCCGGAATTCGTCGTGGCGGAAGATCTGGCAAAAGGCAATCTCATCAGTCTCCCCATGCCGGAAATTCATCCGGACATCTGGCGACAACTTTTGTATCACCGGAATAAATGGATCTCTCCGGAATTAAAATGCGTAATAAAATACCTGCAGGAGGAATAATCCCCTGCAGGTTTTCTATTTGTCATCTTATTATCTGAAATTTCTAGAATCCCATCAGCAATCCAATACTATGTACCAGGAAGGCTGCCACCCATGCCACAAGACACTGCCAGAGTACCACGGCGATGGCCCATTTTCCACCCAGTTCTCTGCGGACGGAAGCGATAGCCGCCACGCAGGGGGTATACAGCAGGCTGAATACCAGTAATGTAGCTGCTGCCAGCGGGGTAAGTACGGTAGCAATGCTGCTGCCGAACAATACTTCCAGCGTTGCTACCACGCTCTCTTTTGCCATGAATCCACTGATCAGGGAAGTGCAGATCCGCCAGTCTCCCAGACCGAGCGGTTTGAACAGTGGTACCAATAAGCCGGATACCATAGCCAGCATACTGTTTGCCGAATCCTCCACGAGATTCAATTTCAGGTCAAAGCTCTGCAGGAACCATACCACGATGGTAGCAATAAAGATCACCGTGAATGCCTTCTGTAAAAAGTCTTTTGCCTTCTCCCACAGCAGCTGTCCTACATTTTTGGCTCCGGGCAGACGATAGTTCGGCAGTTCCATTACAAAAGGTACCGGCTCTCCTTTGAACAGCGTTCCCCGATACAAAAATGCTACCAGAATTCCCATCACAATGCCAAACAGATACAAAGCCGACATGACCAGTCCGCCTTTTCCCGGGAAAAATACACTGACAAAGAAGGAATAAATCGGTAATTTTGCCGAACAGCTCATAAACGGTGTCAGCAGAATCGTCATCTTACGATCTCTCTCGCTGGTCAGTGTTCTCGTGGCCATGACTGCCGGAACCGTACAGCCGAAACCGATCAGCATGGGAACAATACTTCGTCCGGACAGACCGATCTTTCTCAGCAGCTTATCCATAACGAATGCCACACGGGCAATATATCCGCTGTCCTCCATCAAAGACAGGAAGAAGAACAGAGTAACCACGATGGGCAGGAAGCTCAATACACTTCCCACACCGGTGAAAATACCGTCAATTACAAGGCTTTTGACCGCACTGTTGACATGGGCTGCCGTCAGTGCCGCATCGGTAATCTCCGTCAATTTTCCGATTCCCAGTTCCAGCAGTCCCTGGAGCCATGCGCCGATGACATTGAAGGTCAGGTAAAATACCAGTATCATGATCACAATAAAACAGGGAATGGCCGTATATTTTCCGGTGAGGATCCGGTCGATCTTCTCACTGCGGATCCGTTCCTTACTTTCCTTGGGTTTTACTACCGTCTGCTCGCATAATCTTTCGATAAAATCAAAACGCATATCGGCAATAGCCGCACTTCTGTCCACACCGCGTTCTGTCTCCATCTGGCAGACGATGTGCTCCAGCATTTCTTTTTCATTTTCATCCAGCTGCAATTTTTCCAAAATCAGGTGATCGCCTTCAATGGCCTTGTTCGCTGCAAAACGAAGGGGCAGCTTTGCTGCTTCCGCATGATCCTCAATCAGATGGCATACCGCATGGATACAGCGGTGTACGGAACCGTCGTGGTCATTTTTATCACAGAAATCCTGCCGCAGAGGCCGTTCCTGATATTTTGCCACATGAACCGCATGACGGATCAATTCATCCACGCCCTCGTTTTTCGCTGCGGAAATGGGAATTACGGGAACTCCCAGGAAAGCCTCCATGGCATTCACATCGATGGAGCCCTGGTTGCCGGTGACTTCATCCATCATGTTCAACGCCACGACCATGGGAATATTCATCTCCAGCAGCTGCATGGTCAGATACAGGTTACGCTCGATATTCGTGGCATCCACGATGTTAATAATAGCCTTGGGCTGTTCATATAAGATAAAATTTCGGGACACGATCTCCTCACTGCTGTAAGGGGACATGGAATAAATACCCGGCAGGTCTGTCACCAGCGTGTCGGGATATCCCTTGATGGAACCGTCCTTGCGATCTACAGTGACTCCCGGGAAATTACCCACGTGCTGGTTCGATCCGGTGAGCTGATTGAACAGTGTGGTCTTACCGCAATTCTGATTTCCCGCCAGGGCAAACGTCAGTGTCGTTCCCTCCGGCAGTGGATTCTCATCTTTTTTCGAATGGTATTTCCCATCCTCACCCAAGCCGGGATGTTCCGCATCTGTTACCCGGTCCAGGCCCTTATGTTCTCTCGTTCTCTTCGCAATGGGGGCGATCTCGATCTGATCGGCCTCCGCCAGGCGTAAGGTAAGTTCATAGCCGTGCACCTGCAATTCCATGGGATCCCCCATAGGAGCCAGCTTTACCACCGTTACCTCCGCTCCGGGGATCATACCCATATCCAGGAAATGCTGTCTGAGTTCTCCTGAGCCGCCGACCGTTTTGATCACGGCACTTTTACCGATTTCCAATTCTTTCAGTGTCATAACACTTCTGTATCCTTTCGTATCTCAACATCTTAATGTTCTATAGTGTAACAAAAGTATTATAACTTATTTGGTATTGAAAATCAGTATCAATTTATTCTTTTTGTATTTGTAGAATTTTTTTGTCAAAAAATGAATAAAACTGTAGAAAAAAATGATGAAAGCAGTTACACTTAAATTAGTTTTTATAATTATACGGAGGGAATTTATGGATCTGAAAGAAAATAATAAATATCGTTACACAGATGTTGCGGAACGCAATCGCAGGATGAACAAATTCTACATTATTGCTTCTTCTCTTTTGGCAATTGTTTTCCTGTTTTATCTGTGGTTAAAACTAATCAATCACAATATCGCGCCGATCGTCACGTATTCCAACACGATCCTGATTGCCATTTTCTGCGTGGTCAATACCGTGACACACCTCCGGAATAAGGCAACCAGACTGTTAAAGGTCTTCGCTACCATCGAGATCGGTATTGAATATCTTCTGGTCGGTCTGCAGACGGATGCCAGCTTCATCCACTATGCGCTGATTGCCATCTTCATATTGCAGATTCCTTATTATGAGAAAAAGTCTCTGCGAAAAACCGCACTGGGACTGTTCGTACTCTATCTGGTAGTCATGGTCGTGCAGGCATCTAAGGGAATCTACGGTCAGGATGTCAACGCGGTCTGCTCTACCTTGCTGGTATTTCTGATCGGTGTCATTATCCTGGAGACCGGCAAGATTACCATTTTGTTCAATAATGATGCTATTGGCTCTTCTCTGGAAGAGCATGAACATGTAAAGACGATCCTGGATAACGTTTTAGATGTATCCCAGACCGTACATCAGGAGACTTCCAAGACCACGGATCTCATGAATCAGCTGGTACAGACGACGGAATCCGTAGCTAACAGTATGCGTGAGATCTCCGATGCCACCAATATGACCGCCACCAGCATCGAGGAGCAGAGTCAGATGACCAGCACGATTCAGAATGCTATCGAGCAGACCGGTCATATCTCGGAGCAGATGGTTCAGATTGCCGAAGATTCTAACGACAGTATCCGTAAAAACATGGCTGCCATGGAAGATTTGAGACAGCAGTCCGCTATGATCAAAGATACGAACCATTCCGTCACGGATGCCATGGAAAAGTTGCAGGAAAAGACAAAAGAAGTGGAAGATATCGCCGGAAGCATCATGGCGATCTCCGGTCAGACCAACCTTCTGGCGCTGAACGCTTCCATTGAAAGTGCCCGTGCCGGTGAGGCAGGACGCGGTTTCGCCGTTGTGGCGCAGCAGATTCGTCAGCTGGCAGAGCAGACGAAGAGCTTTACCGAAGAGATCACCAAGATCACCAACGAGCTGAATGCCAATGCCAACACGGTAGTCGATACCATAAACGGCTCCATCGAAGCTACCGACCGACAGAGTGAGAAGATCCTTGCCGCTTCCGAGACCTTCGATCAGTTGAATAAAAATATGGAAGCCCTGGCATCCCAGGTGGAAGAAGTAAATCACCATATTCTGGGTCTGTCAGACTCCAACAACAAGATTATGGAAAATATCTCCCAGCTGTCTGCTGTAACCGAAGAAGTTACCGCCAACGCCGAGCAGGTACATACCATGAGTCAGAACAATCTGGATTACGCAGAACAAGTAAAAAAGGCAGTAGAGCATATCCGCTCTACCACCGATGAAATGGGAACGCAGGAGGGTTAGACCTCCTGCGTTTTTGATCTTATTATTTCGGTCTTTGTAATATATGAAATACTAGCAGATGTAGTTGGAGTAAATAGCCCATAAATACAGGCTTTGTAGGGATTTAACCCTTTATTCAAACTCGATCGTTCCAGGCGGCTTACTGGTAATATCATACATTACTCTGTTCACATGGCTCACCTCATTGATGATCCTGCTGGTCACCTTCTGCAATACCTCGTAAGGAATCTGCGCACTCTCGGCGGTCATGAAATCAATCGTCTTCACTGCTCTCAGTGCAATAGCGTAATCATAGGTTCTTTCATCGCCCATAACACCTACGGATCTCATATTGGTCAGGGCTGCGAAGTACTGGTTGATCTCGCGGTCCAGACCTGCGTTGACGATCTCCTCGCGGTAGATGGCATCTGCATCCTGTACGATCTTGACCTTCTCGGCGGTTACTTCGCCGATGATACGGATGCCCAGTCCGGGACCTGGGAACGGCTGACGGAATACCAGATGCTCCGGAATACCAAGCTCCAGTCCTACCTTACGAACCTCATCCTTGAACAGGTTACGCAGAGGCTCGATGATCTCCTTGAAATCTACATAGTCGGGCAAACCGCCTACGTTGTGGTGGGACTTGATCACTGCGGATTCACCGCCCAGTCCGCTCTCTACCACGTCGGGATAGATGGTTCCCTGTACCAGGAAATCTACGGCACCGATCTTCTTCGCCTCTTCCTCGAAAACGCGGATGAACTCTTCGCCGATGATCTTTCTCTTATGCTCCGGCTCGGATACTCCGGCCAGCTTGCTGTAGAAACGCTCCTGCGCATTCACACGGATAAAGTGCAGGTCGTAATTACCATTGGGACCGAAAACTGCTTCTACCTCATCGCCCTCGTTCTTACGGAGCAGGCCGTGATCTACAAAGACACAGGTCAGCTGCTCGCCGACCGCCTTGGATAACAATACTGCTGCCACGGAGGAATCCACACCGCCGGACAATGCGCACAAAACTTTACCATTTCCGACCTTCTCACGGATGGTCTTGATGGACTCTTCCACGAAGGAATCCATCTTCCAGTCGCCACAGCATCCGCAGATGTTTCGTACGAAATTATACAGCATCTTGGAGCCTTCCACGGTATGAAGCACTTCCGGATGGAACTGGATTGCATACAGTCCGCGCTCTACACACTCTGCCGCTGCCACAGGGCAGTTCGCGGTGGCAGCCACGGCACGGAAGCCGGGAGCCAGCTTGGAAATGTAGTCAAAATGGCTCATCCAGCAGATCGTATTCTCGGATACACCGGAGAACAGCCTGGAACTGCGGTCTACCTTCACCTCAGTCTTGCCGTATTCCCGAACGGCCGCACGTTCTACCTTACCACCCAGCACGTGGGTCATCAGCTGTGCGCCGTAGCAGAGTCCCAACACAGGAACTCCTAAGTTAAACAGATCCTCGGAGCAGGTAGCTGCACCGGGTTCATAGCAGCTTGCGGGGCCGCCGGTCAGGATGATTCCTTTGGGATTCATCGCTTTTATCTTATTCAAGTCTGTCTTGTAAGAGTAGATTTCACAATATACATTGCATTCTCTTACTCTTCTGGCGACCAGCTGATTGTACTGTCCGCCAAAATCAATGACAACTACCAGTTCTTTTTCCATGGTTGTCCTCCAGTATATTTTTCTGTCCTCTATTATAGGGTATGGGGCAGGGGAAGTCAAACCCTACTGCACCAGTTCCTCCAATTTTCCGAAGGTATAACCCATTTCTTCCCATTTTGTGAGAAGCTTATCCAGGATCTCCCCGTTGGTCTTCGAAGTGTTATGTAACAGCACAACCGCTCCGGGATGGATTCTGCCGGTCAGTTTGGAAAAAGCTTCCTCGTGACTGGGCTGGGCATCCACATTCCAGTCCACATAAGCCAGGCTCCAGAAAAAAGTGGAATACCCCAGATCCTTTGCCATCTGCAGATTGGTCTCACTGTATTTTCCCTGAGGAGGACGATAGTACATGGCCATCTCCGTGCCGGTGGTCTCCTGAAAAAGGGTTCTCACGTCATCCATCTCTTTTTGAAAAGCGGCCGGATCTGAGATCTTCGACATATCATAATGATGGTAAGTGTGATTTCCCACCGTGTGTCCATCCTCCACCATGCGTTTCACCATGTCCGGTGCCGATTCCAGGAAATGCCCCACCACGAAAAAAGTGGCCGGCGCATTATGCTTTTTCAGTGCATCCAGTATGGCGGAACTGTTGCCGTTTTCATATCCACAGTCAAAAGTGAGGTAAATCCTTTTCTCCCCGGCATCTCCCACATAATAGGCATTATATTCCTTTAATTTATCCGCGGATGCCGTGCCACTGGGCTGCGTCCCTTCCGCCCCGAACCCCAGCCCCCAGTTTTCTGCGGAAAGTATCGCTTCCGTGTTTCCTAAAACATTTCCCGTCGTCGCCTGTGTATTTATTTCCCGCTGCATACGCAGTCCATAAGTAATGGTTCCAATACTTCTTCCCAGAAAAAACATTGCCAGCAAAAATACACCTAACACCAGACCGCTCTTATAATGCTTCTTCACCATTTCCGCCGTGTTTTTTCCAAATTCCCATACTTTTGTGAAAATAGGCTGTTCCCACATAGTCCGCCCCATACCGGTATTTCTACCTGTTTCTTCCATAAATATTCATAGTATTCTATGTGATACAGCTTTTCCCTTATGCCACAGATCTGTCCCGCCGCCAAAAAATCACAGAGACACGTTACCGCACATATTTTATAAAAAGAATTCTTCGGAGCGCCTCCATGGACTGTAGAGAGATGATCCTGTCAGAGGATACCTACGACATTATTACGGACTTTTCTGCCTCGGAATTTCTGCGGGATACCAATGATTGCTACGAAAGCATCGGAGAAGAATTCGTGATCCTGTATCTAAGCAGGCTGGGCATCCGCAGTCCAGAGGTGGACTTTTTCCCTTATCACAATATGCCGAAGCTTTACGGACTTATGCAACTGTCTCTCTCCGGTGAGGCACCACAATCTCCAGGAGAAGTTACCGATGTTGCACCCGGCGCTACACCTTTTGATCCGGCAAGTCTGATTGCCAGCGGGATCACGCAGGTACAGCGTCCACCGTTAAATCTCACAGGACAGGGTGTGATTCTTTGTTTTATTGATACCGGCATCGACTACCGGGATCCTGCTTTTCTGGATGAAAACGGGAACAGCCGCATTCTGGCACTCTGGGATCAGACCATCCAGACCGGTACACCACCGGAAGGACTGAAATACGGTTCCGAATACCGCAGGGAGGAGATCAACCGGGCGATTCGCTCCGAGGATCCTTATTCCATCGTTCCCTCCCGTGACGAGAACGGTCACGGCAGCGTCCTCGCCGGAGTCGCTGCCGGCAGCGTGGTCAGGCAGGGCAGTCCCTATATCGGTGCCGCTCCGGGTGCCGACATTGTCGTAGTAAAGCTCAAGGAGTGCAAGCAGTATCTGCGAAGCTTTTATCTGGTACCGCAGGGCGTTCCCGCCTATCAGGAAAATGACATTATGCTTGGCATCAAATATGCAGAATCCTTCGTGCGCCTCTTCGAACGACCGGTAGTCATCTGTCTGGGACTTGGCACGAATCAGGGGGATCACGCGGGAAGCTCCGCTCTGTCCCGGTATCTCTCTTCCCTCGCCGTCCGCAGGAGCCGCGCCGCCATCGTCTGCGGTGGAAATGAAGGAAATGCCTCCCACCATTATCATGGCATGTTGAGCAGCCAATCATCGGAGGAAGCTACCCGGGATGTGGAAATCCGGGTCAGTGAAGGCTGTATCGGTTTTTGGCTGGAACTCTGGGGCTCTCTGCCGGACGCTTTTAATCTGAGTGTCCGCACCCCCGGTGGGGAAAATATTCCCGAACTGCGTCTGGGATTACAACAAAGCGTGACCTATTCTTTTATTTACGAAAAAAGCAGAGTCACCATCGACTCTGCTCTTGTGGAAGAAAATTCCGGAGAGGAACTGATACTTCTCCGGATCCAGAATCCCACTCCCGGCATATGGACGTTTCGCGTCTCCGCTTCCGGCAGCTTATATAATGGCAGTTTTCACATGTGGCTGCCCATTACGGAATTTCTGTCAGCTCCGGTATATTTTCTGAATCCGGATCCTTACATGACCCTGACGGAACCCTCCATGGCTCCGGAGGTCTTAAGTGTGTCCACTTACAATGCAGAAAATAACAGCTTCTACGCAGAATCCGGTCGGGGATTCGGACGCACGGGTCAGATTCGTCCGGACTTATCCGCTCCCGGAGTCAATGTATCCACGATTCGCGGCAGACGTACCGGAAGCAGTCTTGCTGCTGCCATCACTGCCGGGGCCGTGGCGCAGTTTTTTCAATGGGCCGTCATAGAAGGCAACAACCGCCTGGCGGAAAGCCGGGAGATTCGCAGTTACTTCATCCGCGGAGCCGTACGGACACCGGGACTGACCTATCCTAACAGAGAATGGGGATACGGCCGGCTGAATCTGGAAGAGACCTTCAATGCCCTGCTACGGATCTGACTATATGATCTCCTGTAATGCATAAACCGGCTGTACTCCGCAGACACCGTTGATCTTGCGCACACTGCGCTCCAGTTTCTCCAATTCTTTTTCCGAGGTCACATCCGCTTTTACAAGAAAATCATATTCCCCTTCTACCTGATAGCAGGATGTAACCTCCGGTTGCTGCCGCATTTTTTCCATAAAACCGGCATGATATTTTTTATGCTGCACCGTCACTTCTAAAAAAACTTCCATAAGCCACCTCTTTCCCCAAGTTCTTTACTTGTCATCGTATAAAACATACCGTTTAGTCGTTTGATGATGTATCTTCGTCAAACACAGCTCCCTGTGCAGGCGCAGATCTATGTTTGACTCATTATATACACAAAAAGAGGAAAGACACCACACGATATCTTTCCTCTTTGAAAGTGATTGCATCATACCATATTCTATTCTTACTTACAAGTCGTCTGATAAATCTTATCAGAATTTTAATAATTTGGACAATGGAAACTTCTGATTTGTACGTTATCTTCTATTTTAATCTGTGTTTTTGGAAAAAATCCTTGCATAACCATAAGACAACGGGCGGTCTGTCATATCTGCAAATCGTAACGGGAAATTCTCTTTTTCCTCCATGCGGTTCGGACAGTCCCTTCTGCCGCATCCCAGACAGATTCCGGCACATTTGGTAAAAACATCCTTCGTCAGTTCCGCATAGAATACCACACTTTTCTTCGGGATCATACAATAAGCCTCATTACAGGTAACGGGTATCTGAAGCTTCGCCAGGAGCTCCGGCAGATTCTCCAGACGGAGTCGATCTTCCAATCTTCCTTCCGAAATCTCAGATTTCGAAGTTTCCTCCTCGGTAGTCTCGGATTCCCGGATTTCCGCTCCCAGAAAATACAGTCTTGCCACATGCAGCTTTCGATGTTCCGCAACCCACTCTGTATAAGACCGGTAACTTTTTAATAATAATTCGCTGGACAGGACTTCCATCATATAGCTCTCTGTCAGGAGTCCGTTCTGCAAATATTTCTCCTGCAGTTCGTCAATTCCTTTTCCCAAAGTAATGCCAACAGCCAAAAAAGACCGTTCCCCTTCGGAAAAAGTCTCTTCAACATCTCTGTCCTGCCATCCCGCCTCAGCCTCCAGACAGGGCACCATCTGCTCTGCCATTTGCTTCAGATGGGGATATTGTTCCGGATCATAATGGTATTTTTTTATAACACTGTGCAGGAATTGTTCGTCCCTGCACAGTGCTGTAATTTCTGAAAATAATGGTTGCATTCTCTCACCTGCTGTTTAATTCTGTTTTACATGCAGGCATCTCACAGCATTGAGAACAGCCAGTACCATAACTCCTACATCTGCAAAGATAGCGACCCACATGTTGGCGATACCCAGTGCACCCAGAATCAGGCAGATAGCTTTGACTGCCAGCGCAAATACAATGTTTTCGTAGACGATGCGCAGACATTTCCGGGAAATCCGCATTGCCAGAGCAATCTTGGCGGGATTGTCGTCCATCAGGACCACATCTGCCGCTTCAATAGCCGCGTCGGAGCCAAGCGCTCCCATAGCGATACCGATATCCGCACGGGACAATACCGGTGCATCATTGATACCATCGCCCACAAATGCCAGTTTTTCTTTCTCGCTCTTCTGCTGCAACAGCTTCTCCACGCAGCTCACCTTGTCTGCGGGAAGCAGTTCACTGTGTACCTCATCCAATTTTAACTCACCGGCCACATGTTCTGCAACTGTTTTGCTGTCACCGGTCAACATGACACATTTCTTCACACCGGAATTTTTCAGAGAGCGAATAGCTTCCTTCGCACCATCCTTGATCACATCGGAGATCAGGATGTATCCGGCATATTTTCCATCCACTGCTACATGGACTACTGTACCCACACCGGTATTTTCCGTATAAGACAGCTTCAGGCTCTTCATCAGTTTTGCATTACCGGCTGCTACCTGTTTTCCGTTTACTTTCGCTGTAACACCGTGTCCGCTGATTTCTTCCACATCACTGACATTGGAAGCCTCCAGTTCCTTGCCGTAAGCGGTCTTTAAGCTCTTGCTGATGGGATGGCTGGAATAACTCTCCGCATAAGCGGCATACTCAAGCAGTTCTTCTTCTGTAAATCCCTGGCTGGGATAAATACCGGTTACATCAAATACACCCTTGGTTAGTGTACCGGTCTTATCAAATACCACATATTTGGTCTCAGACAGTGCTTCCAGATAGTTGGAACCTTTCACCAGAATACCACAGGCACTTGCCGCTCCGATTCCACCGAAGAAGCTCAAAGGAATGGAGATTACCAGTGCACAGGGACAGCTGATTACCAGGAACGTCAGAGCGCGGATGATCCACGTGCTCCAGGCTGCCGGGTTACCCATGATCAGATTGATCACAGGAGGCAGGATTGCCAGTGCCAAAGCACTGTAGCAGACTGCCGGGGTATAATATCTGGCGAACTTCGTAATGAAGTTCTCGGATTTGGATTTCTTCATGCTGGAGTTCTCTACCAGATCCAGGATCTTGGATACGGTGGATTCTCCGAATTCCTTGGTAGTGCGAATCTTAAGCAGACCGGTCAGGTTCACGCAGCCGCTGATAACTTCCTGATCCACAGCGATCTCTCTGGGAACACTTTCTCCGGTCAGGGCACTGGTATTCAGAGTGGAAGTACCTTCCACTACCACACCGTCGATAGGAACCTTCTCGCCGGGGCGTACTACAATGATCGTTCCGATCTCTACATCATCGGGATCTACCTGCTCTAAGCTTCCATCTTCTGCCTCAATGTTGGCATAATCCGGACGGATATCCATCAGGGCACTGATATTCTGACGGCTCTTGCCTACGGCTACCGACTGGAACAATTCACCGATCTGGTAGAACAGCATAACCGCCACGCCCTCGGAATATTCTCCCAATGCCATGGCACCTACGGTTGCTACCGCCATCAGAAAATTCTCGTCAAACACTTCACCGTGCATAATACCGAGAACGGCTTTTCTCAAAATATCATATCCGATTACCGCATAGGGAATCAGATACAGGAGTCCCAGCCAAACGCCTTCCAGCGGTACAAAATGCAAAATAATCAATAAGATTGCCGCAACAATAATGCGGATCAATACTTTTTTCTGTTTCTTATTCATAACAATTCTCCTTATTTTCCGAAGGAAAATCCGAGTTCTCTTATAAATAGATCTCGCAATCGTCTTCTACTCTCTTGCAGGCTTTTACCACGTTCTCCATAACAGCTTTTTCATCACTTCCATCAGCAAACTCTACCTTCATCTTCTGGGTCATGAAGCTGACCGTTGCATCCGCAACACCCTCTACCTTCTTCGCTGCATCCTCCATCTTCAGAGCACATGCTGCACAATCTACTTCGATCTTATAAGTTTTCTTCATGGTAATATCCTCCTCTTTCCCCATTAGCATTTCCCAATTTGTAGTTGCTAATGATTTGCATTTAGATTTAATATTCATTCATATGAACCACTGTTCATATGTTTATATTACCACAAGTCCAAAAAAAGTCAATAGTGTTTTTAAATCTTTTGTAAATGGAGAGTTACGCGTGCAATGAGCCGCGCATAGGCATAGTGAAGACAGTGATGGGCGCTTGCGCACAAATCGCTGTCTTTACTTATGCCGTGATGCGGCGAACGCCGCGATATGAAATAAGATTGACAGCGCTCTATGCTGACAATCTTATGAATAGCGTGGCTCATTGCGTAAGACTGCCATAAACCGAA
>ERZ808240.1006-NODE-1006-length-35842-cov-12.284377_pt1 | contig 35842 bp, 45 predicted proteins | sample MGYA00521084_ERZ808240 | MGnify/ENA primary metagenome ERZ808240 (study PRJEB31516, sample SAMN03275571) | gut metagenome | biome: mammalia-associated habitat; material: feces | host: Papio cynocephalus | place: Kenya | collected 2012-08-06 ... | reverse complement strand
TTCGACGTGCTGCCGGCCATTATCGATGGCAAGGGGAACACGTCTCGCGTATATGGCATCACTGCCTGCCAGAATGGCGGATTGTGGCTCGGGAGCGACAACGGACTGTCACTGTACCGTGACTCTAAGGTAGTGGGCCATTGGCAGTTTGCCGACGTGCTGCACAGGGCATCGGCATTCGTGTACGTGATGCATGAAGACCATGAGGGGAACGTGTGGATTGGACTGGACGACGAGGGAGTAATAGTGTTTGATTCGCACAAGCAATCATTCAGGCGAATAGACATTCCGGCCCGGAAACTCGACATACACGCGTTCATGGAAATGCCGGGCGGCGGCATGATGATAGGCAGCGAAGTGGGCGCCTACCTTTACAAGGATGGCAAAGTGAGTTTTCTGAGACATCTGACAGCCCAATTGGCCAGCCCCACCATATATGGACTGGTCACCGACCACTTGGGACGACTGTGGATTGGCACGGATGGCGGAGGTGTGACCATACTGACGAAAACGGGAAAGCGCGTGGCCGTGCTGAAAGAGGGCAAGGGATTGCCGTCGTCAAGGGTCAGCCAACTTTTCATGGCCAAGGACAAGTCTGTATGGATAGCCACCGACAAGGGTGTATGCCATGTGCCAGACGTGGCGAAGCCTCACGACATAGAGTTCTTTGGCAATGCACAAGGACTTACAGATTCCTATGTAATGGCCGTCACGCAAGACATCTACGGACAGATATGGGTCAGCACGTTCACGAACATAGCCTGCCTCGACATGGCGAGCCGCACCTTTGCCGTGTACGACTTCAACGTGGGTGTCACGGCAGGTGGATTCGTGGAGGGATCGGCTGCATTGACGACAGACGGATACGTGTATTTCGGCTCGCCGAAAGGCGTGTGCAGCGTCAACACCCAGTATCTGCGGATGCAGCGGAGAGCATCGAGGGTATATGTCGTGGGATGCGAGACAGTGGCTTCCGATACGCGGCATCTCGTGCCGCTGTTTCCAGAAGACGGAGTGTACAGGTTGCCTCACGACGCGAGCACGATACGCGTGGCCTTCAGCGTGGCCGACTATGGAGAGCGCGGAAAGGTGGAATACGCCTACTGCATGGAGGGGTTGGACGACAAATGGGTGTTTACCGATGGCGACGAAGAGGTGGCATTCCGCAACCTGAGCCCAGGGAAATATACCTTCAAGGTAAAGGCAAACTATATAGGAGGGAAGCCTGACGATGGCAATGTGACAAAGATTGAGATCGTGGTCTCGCCACCCTGGTGGGCCACATGGTGGATGATGATAGTGTACGTGGTCGCCATAGCAGCGATAACCTTTGAGATAGCGCGAATCTACAAACGCAGACTTAAACTCGTGAATGCCTTGAGGCTGCGCGACGCCACACTCGCCATGGAACGCGAAAACCGCCAGAAAGATAAGGAGATGGGCGAGAACCGCTTGCGCTTCTTCACGAACATAGCACACGAGCTGCGAACACCGCTAACACTGGTAATTGGCCCCGTAGACGACCTGCGCAACTCAGCGGACATGCCAAAGGCTTACAAGCAGAAACTCGGCATAATCTACCAGAATGCAGTGAGGCTGCTTGGGCAGATAAACCGCCTGATGGAATTCCGGAAGACGGAAACAGGCAATTATACCCTATGCGTATCAAAGGATGACATTTGCGCCACGGTGCGCAACGTGGGCCTGCGATTCGTGGAGAGTCAGGCCAACAGCAAAGTAAAGCTCTCGATAAAGGTGCCTAATGAATGCATAAACATCTATTTCGACAAGGAGGCTATCGCACATATCATTGAGAACCTGATGTCTAACGCATTCAAGTACACTCCCGCTGGCGGGCAGGTATGCCTTGCGCTCACGGCAGATAGCTCTTACGTGAACATCAGCGTGGCAGACAACGGACACGGAATCTCCAAGGAGGCCTTGCCGCACATATTCGACAGGTACTACCAGGAGAACGGCAAGCACCAGGCATCGGGCACGGGCATAGGGCTCGCGCTGGTGAAGTCGCTCGTGAAGCTGCACGAGGGCACCGTGGACGTGGAGAGCGAACTTGGCAAAGGCACGACGTTCGTCGTAAGGCTCAGCAGGGCAAACATATATCCAGAGGCCATGCACAAGACTGATGAAACAGAAAAGCATGACACGCCAACCGTAAGCCTCGATTCAGAACCATCCGACGAGGAGCACGAGAATGGCGAGAAGGCTTCGCTGCTCGTGGTCGAGGACAACGAGGACATAAGGAATTATATTGTTGATGAGTTGGGCGATTCTTTCAGGGTGCTCGCGGCGAAGAACGGCCTTGAGGCTTGGAACATCATTCAAGGCTCAGTGCCAGACATTGTAGTGAGCGACATAATGATGCCCGAGATGGACGGAATGGAATTGTGCCGCCGCATGAAAGGAGACATCAACACGAGTCACGTGCCCGTGATCTTGCTCACGGCAAAGGACACAATCGACGACAAGGAAGAAGGCTACCGCTGCGGAGCGGATTCGTATATCACCAAGCCATTCAGCGCGAAAATGCTGAAAGCGCGCATAGAGAACCTTCAAGAATCGCGTAGGCGCATGGTAAGAAACATTGTAGCCGGAAACATTGCCATAGCAAACAATGGAACAAGACAAGAAAAGAATACGACGACGGAAAAAGAGGATAACTTGACCGACATTGACCGTAAGTTCATAAGCGACTTCACCCGACTTGCCACAGAGAACATGTCTGACTCGGAACTCGATATGGCTTTCTTCACAGAGCACTTGAACATGAGCTATTCGTCGTTCTATCGCAAAGTGAAAGCCTTGTGCGGCGTGACTCCCGTGGATTTCCTGCGGCAAATCAGGCTAAAGCACAGCGCCGAGCTCCTGGGCACAGGCAATCACAACGTGACGGAAGTGGCGCAAATGTGCGGATTTGACAACATGGGCCATTTCCGCAAATGCTTCAAGGCTGAATACGGAGTAGCACCATCGGAATACATGAGAAAGAATAGGAACTGAAAAACATCATCGATGGCAAAGCCGAAGCGAAGGTGATTGCCGGCACCATTGGCAAAAGCCAGTGGATAGACAGACTCAGAAAGGCCAAGAAGATAGACGTGGAGCCGATAAGGGAAAAATGGGTGTCGTTCATAGTGGCCACTGTCGACAAGCCCCTGCCCAAGGTGAAACGAGCAACTTTACAGAATACAAGGCACCGAAAGACGGCTCTTACAACGTGCGCATATACATACTTGATGCATGTGTTGCTCTTCAAGAGATTCTAACCCATTAAATTAGAATGAACTCTTTTTACGCCTATAATAAATTGATTATGGCAGAAAGGTAATTGCTCATCTTGAAGATGACATAAAAATATATCCGCAAAGCCCTAACGGCGATGCGGATTATTTTTTATGCAAAAGAAGTCTACCTAATAATTGATACATAAAAAGTCTCCAACCACGAAGATGTGATTGGAGACCGTATTTGGTAACTGACAAATTATCAAACTTATTCAGCCTTAGGAGCATCCTCGGCAGGAGTCTCTGCCTTTGCTTCCTCTGCTTTTGGAGCCTCCTGTGCAGGGGTCTCAGTAGCAGTTGCTTCAGCCTTTTTCGTGCTGCGACGGCTACGACGAGTCTTCTTCTCAGCCTTAGGAGTCTTAGCCATGTTTTCATCGAAGTCTACAAGCTCGATGAAGCACATAGAAGCTGCATCACTTGGACGAACACCAAGCTTGATGATGCGTGTGTAGCCTCCAGGACGGTCTGCTACGCGAGCAGCTATCTCACCAAAGAGTTCCTTGACGGCATAGCTCTTCTGGAGATAACGGAACACGACACGACGAGAAGAGGTGGTATCGGTCTTTGAGCGAGTAATAAGCGGCTCTACATACTTTTTAAGAGCCTTGGCCTTTGCGAGAGTCGTAGTGATTCTTTTGTGCATGATAAGGCTCGTTGCCATATTGGCAAGCATACTCGCCCTATGAGATGCAGTACGACTCAGATGGTTGAACTTTTTATTGTGTCTCATTTTGTTTTAATGCTTAATTGGACAGTTGAACAGTGACCCGTGGTTTATTCCTTATCCAGTTTATACTTTGAAATATCCATTCCAAACGACAGATTCAGACTCAAGAGCAAATCATCAAGCTCAGAGAGCGATTTCTTACCGAAGTTGCGGAACTTAAGGAGGTCAGTCTTCTGATACTGCACAAGATCAGCGAGAGTAGACACATCGGCAGCCTTGAGACAGTTGAGCGCGCGGACACTCAGATTGAGGTCAGAGAGCTTGGTCTTAAGCAACTGGCGCATATGGAGAATCTCCTCGTCAAACTCCTCATTGCCTTCCTTATCAGTGTTCTCAAGAGTAATCTTCTCATCTGAGAAGCAAAGGAGATGGAAGATAAGAATTTTGGCTGCTTCCTTTAATGCATCCTTCGGGTGAATGGATCCATCCGTTGTTACCTCAATGATGAGATTATCGTAATCGGTCTTTTGCTCGACACGCGTAGGCTCAACACTGTAACGCACGTTGCGGATGGGAGTGTAGATAGAATCGATGGGAAGTACGTTGACATCGGTGCAGAACTGACGGTTCTCATCAGCGGGGACGTAACCACGCCCCTTATTGATTGTGAGATCCATCTGGAACGATGCCTTAGAATCTAAATGACAAATCACCAAATCAGGGTTTAACACTTCAAATCCAGTCAGATACTTACCGATATCACCTGCCTTGAACTCCGTGGTATCCTCCACGGAAATGCTAACTTTCTCGTTCTCGAAATCGTCTACTACTTGTTTGAACCGTACTTGTTTCAGATTCAAAATGATATTGGTAACATCCTCCTTCACACCGGGAACGGTGGCGAACTCATGCTCAACACCACTTATACGGACGGTGTTGATGGCATAACCTTCAAGCGAAGAAAGAAGGACGCGGCGAAGCGAGTTACCAATGGTAACACCAAAGCCAGGCTCGAGAGGACGGAACTCAAACTTTCCGTAGTGGTCGTTGGCCTCCAACATCACAACTTTATCAGGTTTTTGAAATGCTAATATCGCCATTAATTCAATGATTTTTATTTATTTCGAGTACAACTCAACGATTAACTGCTCCTTGATATTCTCAGGGATGTCAGCACGCTCGGGCACGTGAAGATACTTGCCGCTCTTAGTGTTCTGATCCCACTCCATCCAAGGATACTTGCTGTGGTTGAAGCCAGCGAGAGCGTTGTCTATCACCTCAAGAGACTTAGCCTTCTCACGCACACCAACAACCTGACCAGGCTTGACGGAATAAGAAGGAATGCTCACTACCTTTCCATCAACGGTGATGTGCTTGTGGTTAACCAGCTGACGAGCTGCTGCTCTTGTAGGAGCGATGCCAAGGCGGTAAACAATATTGTCGAGACGGCTCTCCAGCAACTGGAGCAGCACTTCACCTGTCTTACCATCAGCCTTTGCAGCCTTTTCAAACAAGTTATGGAACTGACGCTCCAACACGCCATAAGTGTATTTTGCTTTCTGCTTCTCAGCAAGCTGCTGACCATACTCTGAAGTCTTGCGGCGACGGTCATTGCCATGCTGCCCTGGAGGGAAGTTACGCTTAGACAGTACCTTATCTGGACCAAAGATGGGCTCACCGAAACGGCGCGCGATACGAGACTTAGGACCTATATATCTTGCCATAATTTAAAATGCTTTACTTATTGTATCTAACGATGTATCTTAGGGTTCTTATTATACACGACGGCGCTTTGGAGGACGGCAACCATTGTGTGGCAATGGTGTAACGTCTACGATCTCAGTCACCTCGATACCTGCGCCATGGATGGCACGGATAGCGCTCTCACGACCATTACCTGGACCCTTGACGTAAGCCTTGACCTTGCGAAGACCGAGGCCGTATGCCACCTTCGCGCAGTCCTCAGCGGCCATCTGGGCAGCGTAAGGAGTGTTTTTCTTAGAACCACGGAAACCCATCTTACCAGCTGAAGACCAGGAAATCACCTGACCGTCGTTGTTGGCAAGAGACACAATAATGTTGTTAAAGCTACTGTGAACATGGAGTTGACCTGTAGCTTCAACACGGACATTTCTTTTCTTAGATGTTGCTTTCTGTTGTTTTGCCATAATTAAGTTCCTCCATTAGATTACTTAGTAGCCTTCTTCTTGTTTGCAACAGTCTTCTTCTTACCCTTACGAGTACGGGCATTGTTCTTGGTGCTTTGACCACGAACAGGAAGGCCATTACGATGACGGACACCACGGTAGCAACCAATATCCATCAGACGCTTTATGTTCATCTGAATTTCTGAACGGAGGTCGCCCTCCACCTTAAATTCAGCGCCGATAATCTCACGGATCTTGGCAGCCTGATCGTCAGTCCACTCGCTGACCTTCAGGTCACGGCTCACGCCTGCCTTATCCAATATCTTTGCTGAACTACTTCGACCTACACCATAGATATAAGTCAATGCGATCTCGCCACGCTTGTTTTGGGGCAAGTCTACTCCAACAATTCGTATTGCCATTAGTTGAAATAAATTGAATAAAAACTTAAATGTTTGTGTAAATAACGCGTTTTTTGCTTAAAAGCGTACAAAAGTAATAAGAAAACTTCGAATAGTTTTCTCATAGCCTATAACTTTACGCAATTTTAACGTTTAGCCTTGACGCTGTTTCATCTTTGGGTTCTTCTTGTTGATGACAAACAGGCGACCCTTACGACGAACGATCTTGCAGTCTGCTGAACGCTTCTTGATGGATGTTCTTGTCTTCATATTTGTAAATGTAAAAAATATGACGTTCTATTTATATCTGAACTCAATCCTTCCCTTAGTGAGGTCGTAAGGGCTCATCGCTACCTTGACCTTATCACCTGGGAGTATCTTAATGTAATGCAGACGCATCTTGCCCGAGATGTTGGCGATGATTTGCACTCCATTCTCAAGCTCTACGCGAAACATGGCGTTGGACAAGCTTTCTATTACTGTGCCGTCCTGCTCTATTGCTGACTGTTTTGACATAATTTATTTAACCTTTATCAATGTTCCAAAGAAGAGAGAATTCATCGGGTGCCTTGACACTCAACCTTGAAAGGCCCTCCATCAGGATTCCAATGGAGAGCCAATCCTGTATTTCCATTCATCCGCCCCTGGAATCATAAATCCAAAGACCATATTAATATGCACTTACAGTGCCAACCTTGCGGGTGTGACCAGAATTCAACAGTCCATCATAGTGGCGCATCAAGAGATAAGACTCTATCTGCTGCAACGTGTCAATGACAACACCCACAGTGATGAGGAGAGATGTACCTCCGAAGAATTGAGAGAACGCCTGCTGAACGTTGAGCAAGCCTGCCAATGCCGGCATGACAGCTATGAAAGCAATAAACAGTGAACCTGGGAACGTGATACGCGACATGACAGTGTCGATATACTCGGCAGTATCGTGTCCAGGCTTAATTCCAGGGATGAAGCCATTGTTGCGTTTCATATCCTCTGCCATCTGCTGTGGATTCAGCGTGATGGCCGTATAGAAATAGGTGAAAGCGACTATCAGGATTACGTAGACAATGTTGTAAACAAGGCTACGGTTATCCATTAAGTTTCTAACCAACCAACTTGACTCACTGCTCTGATACTGAACGATTGCCAAAGGAATGAACATCAATGCTTGAGCAAAGATGATAGGCATAACGTTGGCAGCGAAAAGCTTCAGCGGAATGTACTGGCGGGCACCACCCACTTGCTTGTTACCGACAAGACGCTTCGCATACTGGACAGGCACTTTACGAGTGCCTTGTGTCAAAAGTATAGAAGCGCAAATGACAGCGTAGAGAATAAGAATCTCGGCGATAAACATCACAAGACCACCACCAGAAATGGCAGTGAACCTTGAGCTAAGCTCCTGAACAAAAGCCTGTGGAAGCCTTGCGATGATACCAATCATAATTACCAATGAGATTCCATTTCCGACCCCCTTGTCAGTTATACGCTCACCCAACCAAAGGATGAACATGGAACCTGCCGCGAGAATGATAGTTGCTGGAATCATGAACACGCTCCAAGATATGCCGCTCGCAAGAGCCGAGCTGGCCTGCATCTTGAGGTTGATAAGGTAACTCGGAGCCTGGAACAGCAGAATTGCCACAGTCAATACACGAGTGTACCATTGTATTTTCTTCCGGCCACTCTCACCCTCACGCTGCATCTTTTGAAAGTAAGGCACAGCGACGGCAAGAAGCTGCATGACAATGGAAGCTGAGATGTAAGGCATAATTCCAAGCGCGAATATAGACGCGTTGGAAAATGCTCCACCAGAGAACATGTCCAGCAGTGACATCAAGCCACCCTTGGTTTGCGACTGAAGTTGGTCGAGCTTGGCGGGATCAATACCCGGAAGCACAACGAATGATCCAAAACGGTAGATAGCCGTAAACAGGAAAGTAACGAGAAGCCTCTGACGAAGATCCTCGACCATCCAACAGTTCTTTAGTGTCTCAATTAGCTTTTTCATTATTAAAGTTTTGTTGCATTACCACCAACTGCCTTGATAGCTTCCTCAGCAGTCTTAGAGAAGGCGTTGGCTTCGACGTCAACCTTAGCTTTCAACTCACCCTTGCCAAGGATCTTGACAAGTTCCTTACCATTAGTGAGACCTGCAGCCACAAGCTCCTCGATGCCAATCTTGCTGAGGTTTTTCTCCTCAGCGAGCTTCTGAAGGGTTGAGAGGTTCACGGCGAAGTACTCCTTATGGTTGATGTTCTTGAAACCAGCCTTAGGAACACGACGCTGCAATGGCATCTGACCACCTTCGAAACCAATCTTTCTCTTGTAACCGGAACGAGCCTTGGCACCCTTGTGACCACGCGTAGAAGTGCCACCCAGTCCAGAACCTGGACCGCGACCAATACGACGACGTGAGTGTGTAGAGCCAGCTGCCGGCTTCAATGTATGTAATTTCATGATTACGTCTATTTTTAAAAGTTATTACTTAACGATCTCAACGAGATGGTGAACCTTGCGGACCATACCGAGATTGCTGGGAGTATCCTCAATCTCAACAACTTGAGAAATCTTGTGGAGACCAAGCGAGAGAAGGGTTCTCTTCTGGTCTACAGGAGCGCCAATGCGGCTCTTTACTTGCTTTACTTTGATTGTTGCCATTGTTATTATCCCATTAACCGTTAAACACTTTGTCCATGGCGACACCACGCTCACCGGCTACAGTGTAAGCGTCACGCATCTGAGAGAGCGCAAGCACTGTTGCTTTCACCAGGTTGTGGGCATTAGATGAGCCCTTAGACTTTGCAATCACATCAGAGATACCTGCGCTCTCAAGGACGGCACGCATAGCACCACCGGCCTTAAGACCAGTACCTGCCGCGGCTGGCTTCAAGAGGACTTGGGCACCGCCAAACTTAACCTCCATCTCGTGAGGCACCGTGCCATTGAGCACGGGAACCTTGAAGAGGTTCTTCTTGGCAGCGTCTGTGCCTTTCTGGATGGCGGCGGTAACTTCACCAGCCTTACCCAAACCATATCCAATCACGCCGTTGCCATCACCGACTACGACAATGGCAGCGAATGTAAAGGTACGACCACCCTTAGTAACTTTCGTCACACGGTTGATAGCAACCAGGCGGTCCTTCAATTCAGCGTCACTATTAACTCTTACTTTATTCATTGCCATAATCGATTAGAAATTAAGTCCACCCTTACGAGCAGCGTCAGCAAGAGCTTGAACGCGGCCATGATAGAGATAGCCATTACGATCAAATACCACTGCTTCGACACCTGCGGCCTTTGCCTTCTCGGCCAATGCCTCGCCTACCTTCTCTGCCTGCTGAATCTTAGGAAGCTTCTCCAAGCCTAAAGAAGAGGCTGAGGCCACAGTCTTGCCCTCTATGTCGTTAATCACCTGTGCGTAAATCTGCTTGTTGGAGCGGAACACAGTAAGACGGGGACGCTCAGCTGTTCCCTTGACGTTCTTGCGAATGCGGAACTTTATCTTGATTCGTCTTTCTACTTTCTTTGTTGTCATGATTTCTTTGTCACTTTAAAAGTTACTTAGCTGCAGCCGTCTTACCAGACTTTCTGCGGATGACCTCACCCTTGAAGAGTATACCCTTACCCTTATAAGGCTCAGGCATGCGGAAAGAACGAATTTTAGCACAAATAAGACCAAGCAGCTGCTTGTCTGCGCACTCCAGCATTATCTGTGGGTTCTGGTTGCGCTCCGATTTTGTCTCTACCTTCACCTCCTTAGGAAGCTGGAGGAAGATAGGGTGAGTGTAACCTAGAGAGAACTCAAGAAGATTTCCCTGGTTTGAAACACGATAACCGACACCGATAAGCTCAAGATGCTTCTTAAAACCCTCGCTCACGCCAACAACCATATTATTGATCAAAGAGCGATAAAGTCCATGGAAAGATTGCTTTTGCTTATAGTCAACCTGGCTATTCTCGTCAATCTCGAAAGAGATATGACCATTCTCCTGAACCATCTTGATCGATGGGTCAAGATACTGTGAGAGTTCACCCTTTGGGCCCTTAACGGTAACAACGTTCTCCTTCGCATCGAAGTTAACAGTAACTCCTGCGGGAACACTAATTGGCAATTTACCTATTCTTGACATAACTTAAACCTCCAATTAATAGACGTAGCAAAGGACCTCACCGCCAATCTTAAGGTCAGTGGCCTCCTTGTTTGTCATGACTCCCTTAGATGTAGACAGGATTGCGATACCCAGTCCGTTAATAACTCTCGGCATGTCCTTGTAACCGGTGTAACGGCGAAGGCCAGGTGTGGAAACGCGCTTCAAGCTCTTGATGGCGTTCTCCTTTGTTTGAGGATCATACTTCAAGGCAACCTTTATAGTGCCTTGCGGACCATCCTCAACGAACTTGTAGTTCAGGATGTAACCCTTCTCGAAGAGAATCTTCGTGATAGATTTCTTCATGTTTGACGCAGGAACTTCAACCACGCGGTGATGAGCCATGATTGCGTTTCTGAGCCTTGTCAGATAATCTGCTATTGGATCTGTCATAAAATAAAAATGTTTAATTAATCGGGACTACCCCGACAATATTAAATATGTGAGTGTCTCTTTAGAAACCCTTGTTTTGTTGACAGCACCAAACTTGGTTAGAGTTTATGGTGCCGCCAACCAAAGGCATAGTTGCTTTACCAGCTTGCTTTCGTCACGCCGGGAATCAAGCCCTGAGAAGCCATCTCACGGAACTGTATACGTGAAATACCAAACTGACGGATAAATCCACGTGGGCGACCTGTAATCTTGCAGCGATTGTGCTGGCGGATTGGGTCTGCGTTCTTTGGAATGGCCTGCAATTTACGAGCAGCCTCATAAGCCTCAGCGGGGTCGTTGGAAGTAGCTATAATCTTCTTCAGAGCCGCGCGCTTCTCAGCATAGCGGGCTGCGAGCTTGGCACGCTTTACCTCGCGAGCCTTCATTGATTCTTTTGCCATATCTCTTTAATCGTTTTTAGCGTTTTTGAAAGGAAGGCCGAATGCCTTAAGCAGAGCGAAACCCTCCTCATCAGTAGTAGCTGACGTGACGAAAGTGATGTTCATACCCTGAAGGCGGTCTACCTGGTCGATGTTGATCTCAGGGAAGATGATCTGCTCATCAATACCAAGAGTGTAGTTGCCGCGTCCGTCAAACTTTGAATTGATCCCCTTGAAGTCGCGAATACGAGGGAGGGCAATCTTCACAAGACGCTCCAGGAACTCGTACATACGCTCACGACGAAGTGTTACCATCACGCCGATAGGCATCTTCTTACGAAGCTTGAAGTTTGCGATATCCTTCTTTGAGTATGTTGCCACGGCTTTCTGACCAGTGATTGCAGTGAGCTCGTTGACGGATACGTCGATGATTTTCTTGTCCTGAGTGGCATCGCCAAGACCCATGTTGATGACGATCTTCTTCAAGGCAGGAACCTGCATGGCAGAAGAATAGTTGAACTGCTCTTTAAGAGCTGGAGCAATCTGCTCGTTATACTGTTTCTTTAACTGTGCTGTATCCATTACTTGATCTCCTCTCCTGACTTTTTAGCGATGCGGATGACATTCTTGCCCTCGTGCTTTACAGCGATTCGGGTAGCCTTGCCACTCTTAGGATCGATAAGGCTGATGTTTGAGATGTGAATAGGAGCCTCTTGCTTTACGATTCCTCCTTGAGGATTCTTAGCTGAAGGCTTCGTGCTCTTTGAAACCATGTTGACACCCTCAACGATGGCACGGTTCTCTTTCACAAGCACCTTGAGCACTTTACCCGTCTTGCCCTTGTCGGAACCGGCAATGACTATGACGTTGTCGTCTTTCTTGATATGTAACTTACTCATTACTTCTTTCATTTAAAGATTAAAGAACCTCAGGTGCGAGTGACACGACCTTCATGTTGACAGCACGCAGCTCACGAGCTACAGGGCCAAAGATACGGCTACCGCGGAGCTCACCAGCATTGTTGAGCAACACGCAAGCATTGTCGTCGAAACGGATGTAAGAACCATCCGGGCGACGGATCTCTTTCTTGGTGCGAACGACTAAAGCCTTAGATACTGCACCCTTCTTCAAGTCACTGCTTGGCAGGACGTTCTGGACAGCAACAACTATGACGTCGCCGACACTTGCGTAACGACGGCCTGTACCACCGAGCACGCGAATGCACATAGCCTCACGAGCGCCACTGTTGTCTGCTACTGTAAGTTTAGTTAATGCCTGTATCATAATTACTTAGCCTTTTCTACGATTTGTAATAATCTCCACCTCTTGGTCTTGGAAAGTGGACGAGTCTCCATGATCTGCACAGTATCACCCAAGTGAGCCTCATTCTTCTCGTCGTGAACGTGATACTTCTTCGTCTTCTGGACGAACTTACCATAAATAGGGTGCTTCTCCTTGAACTTAGCTGCGACAACTATGGTTTTCTCCATCTTGTCACTGATAACGACACCCTGTCTTACCTTTCTTAAATTACGTGTTTCCATTTGTGCCATTACTTGTTAAGTTCTCTTTCGCGAAGCACTGTCTTCATGCGTGCGATGTCACGACGCGCAGCTTTGATCTGTGACGGATTCTCAAGCGGCGAAATCTGATGGTTGAGCTTAAGCTGCTTGTAAGCTGCCTCAGATTGTGCCAGCTTCTCGCGCAAGTCCTTGTCGGCGAGTTCTGTGATTTCTTTGATCTTCATTATTATGCGTTTTTGTCGTAATCACGACGGATGACGAATTTTGTCTTCACTGGAAGCTTCTGGGCTGCCAGACGAAGAGCCTCCTTGGCCACGTCGAGGCTGACGCCTTCCACTTCGAAGAGCATACGACCCGGAGTGACAGGAGCCACCCATCCTGCTGGATCACCCTTACCTTTACCCATTCGGACATCAGCAGGTTTACGGGTGATAGGCTTGTCAGGGAAGATGCGAATCCAAACCTGACCCTCACGGTTCATGTAACGGTTGACAGCTACACGAGCTGCCTCAATCTGGCGGCTGTCCAGCCATTTGCTCTCAAGTGTCTTGATGCCGAACGAGCCGAAAGCCAGCTGTGTGCCGCGGTGAGCGTTGCCTTTGTTGCCACGTCCATCCTGCGGCCTTCTATATTTTACTCTTTTTGGCTGTAACATTGTAGATGATTCTTTTAGCGATTATTGTTTCTACGGCGTCCGCCACGGTTGCGGCGCTCACCGTCGCGGCGCGAGCCACGCTCATTGCGATCCTGCTGGAAGTTAGGAGCAAGCTCCTTCTTGCCATAGACCTCACCACGCATGATCCACACCTTGATGCCAAGAAGACCGACCTTAGTGAGGGCCTCTGTCTGGCAGTAGTCGATGTCAGCACGGAAAGTGTGAAGAGGCGTACGGCCTTCCTTGAACATTTCCTTGCGGGCAATCTCGGCACCGTTGAGACGGCCTGTGATTTGCACCTTGATACCCTCTGCGCCAGCGCGCATGGTGTTTTGTACAGCCATCTTGATGGCACGGCGATAAGCCATGAGGTGCTCAATCTGGCTTGCGATATTCTCACCCACGATTGTGGCATCAAGCTCAGGACGCTTCACCTCGAAGATATTGATTTGAATATCTTTCTTGTAAAGTTTCTTCAGCTCTTCCTTCAACTTGTCAACGTCGTGGCCAGCCTTACCGATGACGATACCTGGACGTGCAGTGCAAATAGTGATGGTAACGAGTTTGAGAGTGCGCTCGATGATGATGCGCGACACCTGTGCCTTCTCGAGACGCTTCTTCAGGTATGTGCGAATCTGCCTGTCCTCAACGAGGTTGTCGCCGAAGCTCTTGCCACCGAACCAATTAGAATCCCAACCACGGATTATACCAAGACGGTTGCTTATTGGATTAACTTTCTGTCCCATTCTATTTAATCTTTATCGTCATTAGTTTTGGCATCCACGAACAAAGTGACGTGGTTTGAGCGCTTGCGGATTCTGTACCCACGACCCTGCGGTGCCGGTCTCATACGCTTCATGGTTACGCCTTCGTCTACGAAGACCTTGCTGATGTACAGTTCTCCATCCTCAGCCTTGCGATCGTTCTTGGTCTCCCAGTTTGCGATAGCAGAGCGAAGAAGCTTTTCCACGTCCTGTGCGGCACGCTTCTTGGAGAACTTAAGCACGCCAAGAGCACGGTTGACCTCCATACCACGAACCATGTCTACCACGTAGCGCATCTTGCGGGGAGAGGAGGGAACGCCAACGAGCTTGGCGAAGTATTGATTCTTACGGGCTTCTTTCAACTTTTCAGCCGCGTTATGTTTTCTTGCTCCCATTATGTTTGCTTGAATTTAATGCTTATCCCAATTACTTCTTGTTGTTTCCGGTATGACCACCGAAGCGACGTGTGAGAGCGAACTCTCCGAGGCGGTGTCCAACCATGTTCTCAGTAATGTACACGGGGATAAATTTGTTACCGTTATGAACTGCGACAGTATGACCCACGAAGTCTGGTGAAATCATACATGCTCTGGCCCATGTTTTGACAACGCTCTTCTTGCCGCTCTCGTTCATGGCAAGGATTTTCTTCTCGAGCGAGACATTAATGTACGGGCCTTTTTTAAGTGAACGACTCATGATTTGCTCTGTGTTTTAAGTTACTTCTTGTTAGCCCTCTCGATAATGTACTTGTTAGAGAGCTTCTTCGGTGCGCGAGTCTTGAGGCCCTTAGCGTACAAGCCCTTGCGTGAGCGTGGATGTCCACCACTCTGGCGGCCTTCACCACCACCCATTGGGTGATCAACTGGGTTCATCACAACACCACGGTTGTGAGGACGGCGACCGAGCCAGCGTGAACGACCAGCCTTACCAGACTGCTCAAGAGCGTGGTCTGAGTTGCCTACGCTACCAATAGTTGCCTTGCAAGCGGAGAGAATCTTGCGAGTCTCGCCCGAAGGAAGCTTGATGACGCAGTAGGAGCCTTCACGAGAAGTAAGCTGAGCAAAGTTACCAGCCGAACGAACGAGCAGGGCACCCTGTCCCGGACGCAACTCGATGTTGTGAATCACGGTACCGACAGGAATGTTCGCAAGCGGAAGGGAGTTGCCAACCTCAGGAGCTGCCTCAGCGCCCGACATGAGCTTATCGCCAACCTTCAGTCCATTAGGAGCAATGATGTAACGTTTCTCGCCATCTGCGTAGAAAAGAAGAGCGATGCGAGCTGAGCGGTTAGGATCATACTCGATTGTCTTCACTACAGCAGGAACACCATCTTTCTCTCGCTTGAAGTCAATGATACGATACTTCTTCTTGTGGCCGCCACCAATGTAGCGAACGGTCATCTTACCGGTGTTGTTTCGACCGCCGGTTGAACGCTTACCGTAAACGAGAGACTTCTCTGGCACGGATGCAGTAATCTCCTCGAACGTGCCAATAACTTTGTGTCTTTGACCCGGAGTGACCGGGCTGAATTTACGTACTGCCATTTCTTATATTAGATATTGCTGAAAAAATCTATAGTCTCGCCCTCGCCCAAGACAACGTAAGCCTTCTTAAAGGCGTTCTTCTGTCCACGAACAAGACCTGCCTTGGTATAGCGGCTTGAGCGCTTGCCGGCGTAGCGTGCTGTGTTCACTGAGACGACCTTCACCTTGTAAAGGTTCTCAACCTCTTTCTTAATCTGGAGCTTATCGGCATCGGGACGCACGATGAAACCGTAGCGGTTGGGGTATTTCTCAGTAATCCCGTTCTGTTTCTCTGTTACCAGGGGCTTGATGATAATGTTTGCCATTTCTTTCTTCCAAATTACTTGTTAAGCACGCTGTTGATCATGTCAAGGGAAGCCTCTGCTATCACGAGCACATCTGCGTTCAAAATCTTGTACGTATTGATGTTGTTGGCACTCATGATTTCAGCTTTCTTGATGTTGCGAGCGGACAAATATACATTTTTATTTACTTCTGGCAAAACCACGAGGGTCTTCTTACCTTCAACTTTAAGATTTTTAGTAATATTTACGAAATCTTTTGTCTTGGGTGCTGCCATGTCGAAGTTGTCTACAACGATGATTTCGTTATCTTTTGCCTTGTAAGACAATGCCGACTTACGAGCAAGAATCTTTACTTTCTTGTTGAGCTTGAAGCTGTAGTCGCGAGGTTTAGGACCGAACACGCGGCCACCACCCACGAGGATTGGTGAGTTTATGTCACCACGACGTGCGCCGCCGCCGCCCTTTTGGCGACCAAGCTTACGTGTTGAGCCACTGTGCTCGCTACGCTCCTTAGTCTTTGCCGTACCCTGACGCTGATTGGCCATATACTGCTTAACGTCAAGGTAGATGACGTGGTCGTTTGGCTCAATGCCGAAGACAGCGTCATTCAATGTAACCTTCTTGCCGGTCTCCTGACCGTTGATATTCAAAACGCTGAGTTCCATTACTTCTGAATTAAAACAGTTGAACCATTGTAGCCTGCGGTAGAACCCTTCACGATTATGAGGTTCTGCTCAGGGATAATCTTTAACACTTTGAGGTTCTGGGTTGTCACCCTGTCGCCTCCCATTTGGCCGCCCATGCGCATGCCCTTGAACACCTTTGCAGGATAAGAGCAGGCACCAATGGAACCCGGCTTGCGGAGACGGTCGTCCTGACCGTGGGTAGCCTGTCCTACGCCACCGAAACCATGACGCTTCACAACGCCCTGGAAGCCTTTACCCTTGGATGTGCCAACCACATCAACGAACTCAACACCGCTGAAAAGGTCAACAGTGATCGTGTCGCCAAGGTTGTAATCCTCATCAAACTTGAACTCGGCCAAGTGCTTTTTCGGTGTTGTTCCAGCTTTCTTAAAGATTCCTGTCATAGGCTTGTTGGTGCGCCTTTCCTTAGCCTCACCAAAGCCCAGCTGATAGGCTTTGTAACCGTCTTTCTCAACGGTTTTCACCTGGGTAACAACACAAGGACCAGCTTCGATAACAGTGCACGGCACATTCTTGCCGTCGGCACTGAAAACGGATGTCATTCCGATTTTCCTTCCAATTAATCCTGGCATCTCAGTTTAAAAAATTAAATAATAATATAATGTTGTTTTGTGTTCTCTTTAAGTGATACCCGCTTTTTCAAGCTCACAACACACTTAAAAAGAACCACCCACTTCTTCCAAACTGAAGGCCAAGTTGCTCTAATTCAGCGTATTGATGACTACGAGCCAGCGCAATACCCACTTTTGCGGTGCAAAGTTACGGCTTTTTGCGCTATCCGCCAAGAGTTTACGCCATTATTTTCAGAAAAACTTTCTGTTGCGAGTGCCCATGTACGTTACTCTTTCAAATATCGCTTAATTATTGGGGTCATATAGTCGGCGCAACGCTCGAAGCCGAGGTCGGTAAAGTGAATGCCGTCCACGGTACCTTCGTTGTCGGTACCTATCATGCCAGCTGAAGACACGAAAAACACGTTTTTGTCGCCAGCGGCGCGAAACTTCTTGTAAAACTTGGCAAGCGTGGCGTTCTTCTCTTCAATTTCCTTTCGCATCTCAGAGTCGAAACGCGTTGGTGGGAATATCGGGTTCTCCACGAGGAGTATTGGCGTGTCGGGATGTGCCTTGCGCAAAATCGTGTAGAACCGCTCTATCTTCTCGTTTATCAAGTCGCTCGTGCAGTTGGGCAGCATGTCCATTATGTACAGTCCGGCATCGTGTTTCGCCATTACCTCCGCGACTTCAGGGTCGAGCTTGCCGTTGCCGCTGAATCCGAGGTTCACCACCACGCGGTTGAGCCTGCGCTCCACGATGTTTGTCGCCGCCATGCCGGGTCTTGACGCGCACCCGCCTTGCGTGATGCTCGTGCCATACCACACCACGGGCTTGCTCTCTACTGGCAGTGCCATCCGCGGGTTGCCTATCCCCGTCCCCTCTTCTACACCTATCTCAAGTGAGTCTATGTCCTCGTAAAGAGGCAGGTATAGCATATATTCGTGTTCCCGGCCGTCAAGGTTGTCTATTATTTTCGACTTGTTGGCCAGTCGTCCTCCCGGCCTGGCGCTGTTCACAAACACCCATTGGCCATCGTCTTGCAAGCAATAGAGGTCGAGGCCGCGAACGCCTGTCGCGGTCATGTGGTTCATGTTGAACACCGAGTGGTTTTTCCATCTCACGCCTATCTGCCTCGCGTTGGAGCAGAAGCGCACGGCCATGCCCGCCGTGTTCTGGCCAAGGTTCCAGAGCGCATCGCGCACCTTGCCCTTCAGCGAGTCGGGCAAGCGAGTGTAAACACGTGACGCGTCGGGCACAGGCCGCCCTATGACCTTGAATTGCGTCGCTTCATGATAGTGTAATTGCGCCATGGCGGTGGCACATAATGCAAGAAACAAGGATAACAGCATGAAAAGTCTTTTCATGGTATTAATTTTTAGATTGACGGCACAAAGATAAGCGTTTTCACGCAAAAGTGTGTATTTTTGCATCACAATTATAGCTAACACGCTGAAAGGAAAGGCCATCTTTATTTAGTCTTGGCTATTGACACGTGGCCACAATCATCTTTTTGGAGGAAAGTCAATATAATAAGTACGATGGGATATATTTTCAGAAAAGCCGACATGACTGAGCTTGACGGCATAATGGACATCCTCGATTTCGCGAGGCAGCAAATGCTCAGCGAAGGAAAGCATCAATGGGACGTGAACTACCCTGCTCGTGCCCACGCAGAAGCCGACATACACGCCGGCACGGGATACGTAATGCTCAACGATGGCAAGCTCGTGGCGTATGGCGCGGTGGTGTTCACGGGCGAGCCTGCCTATGACGTCATCAAGGGTAAATGGCTTTCGGAGCAACCATACGTGGTGCTCCATCGCATTGCCGTGGCCAAGGAAGCAAGGGGCAAGGGCATAGGGTGTCTATTCATGCGCGAGGTGGAGCGTATGGCCCTTGGGAGAGGCATCCGCAGCTTCAAGATCGACACCAACCACGACAACTATCGCATGCGACGCGCGTTAGAGAGACAGGGATTCACCTACTGTGGCGAGATACGCTATCCGCAAGGTGTTCGCATGGCTTACGAGAAGTTGTTAAAATAAGGATGGCTATCATGTGGCAACACAACATATAATACACATAACATAATAATCACGACTATGAATATCAAATCAATAAGCAGCAAGCTAAATGGCTCACCTACCATGGTGGAGGGCACGGTGTATTCTATGCTCATCATTTGCGGCATCTCGCACTTTCTGAATGATATGATTCAGTCTATCATCCCATCCATCTACCCAATTGTCAAGGATAAGTTCGACTTCTCTTTCGCCCAGATAGGCATCATCACACTGGTGTTCCAGATGACCTCCTCTATCCTGCAACCTTTCACTGGGCTCTATGCCGACAAGCATCCACGACCTTACGCCCTCGCGGTGGGCATGTGCTTTACCTTAGTGGGATTGCTGTTGCTCGCCTTCGCGGAAAACTATTTCTTGATTCTCCTGGCCGTGAGCGTTGTCGGATTGGGCTCTTCCGTGTTCCATCCCACGGCCTCGCGCGTGGCACAGTTGGCTTCGGGTGGCAAGAAGAGCTTGGCGCAATCCATCTTCCAGGTGGGCGGCAACGGTGGCTCGGCCGTGGGCCCGTTGCTCGCAGCCCTTGTCATCTTGCCTTACGGCCAGCACGCCATATCTTGGTTTGCCTTGGCGGCACTGTTGGCGGGGATTCTCATGGTTCGACTGGGCGCATGGTACAAGGCGAGACTCGCCTACGTGGTCAACCACCCTCAGAAGCAACCTCTTCTCAACCACAACATCTCCAAGCGAGCCAAGTATGGGGCATTGGCCATCCTCATCCTGTTGGTCTTCTCTAAGTATTTCTACACGGCGTGCATCACCAGCTACTTCACGTTCTTCCTGATAGACAAGTTTGGTGTCAGCGTGCAGACTTCCCAGCTCTGCCTGTTCGTCTTCCTCGCCGCCTTCGCCATCGGAACGGTGGCGGGAGGTATGCTTGGCGACAGGTTCGGCAGGAAATACGTGATATGGTTTTCCATCTTGGGGGCCGCTCCCTTTGCGCTCGCCATGCCTTTCGTGGGCTTCACGTGGACTATTGTCTTCACCTTCCTCTCTGGCCTCATCATCGCTTCGGCTTTCTCATCCATCGTGGTCTATGCCACCGACTTGATGCCCGACAAGGTGGGGCTGATAGCCGGCATCTTCTTCGGACTGATGTTTGGCTTGGGAGGCTTGGGCTCCGCCTTTTTCGGATGGCTCGCCGACAAGACCAGCGTCGAGTTCATCTTCCAGGTCAGTGCCTTCCTGCCACTCCTCGGCATCATCGCGGGATTCTTGCCGAACACACAGAAAGTGAAATAGTACCATATAATAATGTAGAAACAAAAAACGGCACGAAACTTCATGGCAATACGCCACAAACGCCAACAACTATCCGAGGAGGAGACCCTTCTGCTTCTTTGTCAGGCTAATATCGTCCATCACGATTTCATACACATCTTTCTTGAATTGTTCAGCATAATAGCCGAATCCCTGCAACTATACCTTAATGAGTTCTGTTACAAGTTCAAGCGGAGGCACTTCGGATTTAGGCTCTTTGAAGGGTCGGAACTCTGTGCTTGCTCTTATAGAGCAGAGTTTAAACATCGAATCTACTAATTGGATATTTGCGGACATTCATTAAAAACTATTCGAAGCGTCAGTGAGACCTCCTCGGACAAGGGCATTGTCTTTCCATCTCATACACACTTCATTTACACCGACCGCTCCGAATAGCTATATGACTTTAATTTGTCATGCAATCTCATCCACGGTCATATGCCTTGTATGAACTATGTAATTCCCGCTATTAGGGCTTACTCGGGACTTGCACCCATTATACAACGCTCATGCCGAGCATACACAATCGGGGCTGGACTCCACGTTTGGAACCCAGCCCCGATTTCGCGATAATGGTTTACAAGGTTCTTCCCTTAAAGACATCGCTCTTCCCCAATGGCAGCAAGACACCATTGAGCGTTATATTGCGGGAGTTGAAATTTGGCATGACATCCACACTTGCCTCATGCGTGCCCTTGTACATCGTAATCCAGATCTGGGCAGAGATGCCCACGCCTATCACGGTCATCTTCACGGTGGTAGTGCCCTTCTTGTCGGTTTCTATCTTATAGCCACCCACATTGCCCTGGACGGTGACTCCACCTATGCCGTTTGGCCCAGAGAATGGAACGTTGAAAGCGACCTGGACCACTGCCTGGTTCTTGTTGACCGAAACGAAGTTGGTATTGGAGTTGACATAAGCAATCTGTCCGTACTTGAAGACAACCCTGTCGGCTTCCAACGTGAATGTCGTGTCCCTGATTGCGGCAAGCGATTCCTCCCAATAGGCGCTGTCTATGCGGTTCTGCAACGCCTGTTGCTCCTTCTTCAACGTCTTCTGGCGGGCCTTCAGCGAATTAAGCAACTGCTCATTGCCCTTGTTGTTGCCCATCTTATAGACCTCATTGTCTTGGGCAAACGCCACGCCCGATGCCATGCAGAAAAGCATCGCAAGCATCATGGCAATCCTTCTAAAGCTCATCTCTTTCATAATGACCATCCTTTCTTAAACAAATCATTGTATTTTTGTCCTGCTACCACATAAATTCAAAAAGGATGCCACCTTGCATGATGCCTGTTTAAAAAAAGCAAAATGCGACAATGAACAGAGACCACCGTCTTACCAGAAGGCAACACAAAAAGACATCAGGCAAATATATTGCCATGCACATTCATATAGACACATGCGTTTTTACATATATATAAACCATCAGAACTCGTCAACCTGCTGTGCCTTGCGGTAAGCGTCAAGCTGCTTCTGCAACTGCCTTGTTATCTTATCATAGCCTGGCTTTCCATAGAGGTTGTTCAGTTCATGCGGATCGTTCTGCAGGTCGTAAAGCTCGTTATAGTTTACAGCCGAATCCTTGGGCTCGAAATACCCTATTTCGATGAGCGACTTGAGAGTGGCGTTCTCTGCCGTGCCCTCCATTCCTTGATACTTGTTCTCTGGCACGGCATCGAGCCCGCCCTTGCCATAGAAATGTATCAACTTGTAGCGGTCGGTGCGTACGCCATCGTGCTTGCGTACCATGTGGTACGTGGGGTAGTCGTAGTAATGATAGTATATGCTCGTGCGCCACTTCTTCTGCGCGTCGCCGTTGTCGAGCAATGGGACAAGCGATTGCCCAACCATCTCCTTAGGCTTCCGCACGCCCGCGATGTCAAGAAACGTTGGCGCGTAGTCGATATTCTGCACGAGCTTGTGGCACACGCTACCTGGCTTCGTATGTCCTGGATAGCTCACTATAAGCGGCGTGCGAAGCGACTCCTCATACATGAAACGCTTGTCGAACCAGCCATGTTCGCCCATATAGAACCCCTGGTCTGAGGTGTATATGATGAGGGTGTTGTCGGTAAGACCGTTCTTGTCAAGATAGTCGAGCACTCGGCCAACGCTCTCGTCCACGCTCGCAATGACCGACATATAGTCGCGTATGTAGGCCTGATACTTCCAGTTGTCAAGGTCTTTGCCTTCAAGATGAGCCTCAAGCAACTTGCGGTTGCGAGGAAAATAATAGCGTCCCCAAGCCGAGCGTTGCGCAGGGGTCATGCGGTTTATCTCGCCCATAAGGGCGTTGTAAGAGTCCTTGCTGTCCTCGTTGTTGAGGTCGAGCATCTCTGGCACCTTGAAGTCTTGCTCCCAACGCATGTGCTTCGTCACCGACATTTTCTGCGTGCGCACGGCCGACCCACGCGTGGCATAGTCGTCGTAGAATGTCTCGGGCATGGGGAATTCCACGTTGTCGTACATGCCAAGATACTTCAGGTTGGGTTGCCAATTGCGGTGCGGAGCCTTATGATGAAGCAACAAGCAGAAAGGCTTCGAGCTGTCTCTGTGCTCCATGAAGTCTATGGCATGGTCGGTGGTTAGGTCTGTAGAGTAGCCTTCCTCAACGACATACTCGCCATTTGGCGTGTCGGTACCACGATACTGCGGATTCCAATACTGGCCCTGGTCATTGTAGATGTGATAGTAGTCGAACCCTTTCGGGTCGCATCCCATGTGCCACTTGCCCACGACTGCCGTTTGATAGCCAGCTTGCTGGAGCAGCTCCGTAAAGAACGTGCGCGACGTGTCAATGCCCTCGCCAAGTTGCCGCTGCCCGTTCTGGTGGCTGTAAAGGCCAGTCATGAGGCATGCGCGCGATGGCGTAGAAAGCGAGTTCTCAACGAAAGCCTTGTCGAAACGCATGCCGCGCTGGGCTATACGGTCTATGTTGGGCGTTGGCGCGAGTTTGGATATGCCATGTCCATAGGCACTTATGCACTGGAACGCGTGATCATCACACATTATGTATACGATGTTGGGGCGCTTGGCTTCTGACTTTTGCTGTGCCTGTACGGCAGAAGCACAACACGAAAGAGCCATTAAAGGCAGAATAGACTTATTCATCTCGTTTTCGTTTTCTTTTTATAGATTGTTGCTGTCTTATCACGAAAAGACTTGTTTTGCATATACTTGATCAAGAGATTATTCATCAAGTATATGCAAATTTAAGCAATCTTTGGGAAATAGAGACCCCTTTTCCTGTTTTTTATGCGTTGCTCATTGAATTTTCGCCTGACGGTCGGAAAATGCAAGCCACGTCAAGGAGCAAATATATTATCATGGACAAAAAGCATGATGAAAATTGGTTTATAATATAGAAATGTATAACTTTGCGCACAATAAAGCAATGAGAAATTTCGACAAAACGCTTAAAAAGGATATTCAACATGAACTATTTTATTATCGTCAACGGCGCACAACAAGGTCCCTACACCATTGAGGAACTGCGCCAACGCCACATCGATGCCTCAACGCTCGTCTGGGCTGAGGGCATGGCACAATGGACACCAGCTGGGCAAGTGGAAGAGCTCAAGACCCTCTTCGACGGCAATGCCGACAACGACGCTAACGCAACGGCTACCCCACCGCCAATGCCTGGCACCAATGCCAAGGGCCAAAGAGACCTATCTGCCAAGAAGACCATGAAGGTATGGACATGGATTGGAGCCGCGGCGGTGGCTTTGCTAATAATCATGGCCGTGGCCAACCCATCGAGAGAGGAGCACCAACAGGCAATAAAGGAAAACGTGACCAACGGCATAGAGAAAGGTCTCACAAGCAGCACACCCGACAACGAAGACCCTTTCAAGACTTTTGGCACGGCAATGCTCAAGGCCATAGCCACGCCAATGGTCAACGCTGCCATCGACAACATGCTGCAATATCACAACTACCTGTTTTGGTCCACAACGACAATAGAACTGCCCGACCCAGACTCTGACAACGGTTTCACCCACAAGACCGTGCGCACGTCGCTCGGAATCTTCGGCAAGGTTTTCACTTCCGATGAGAACGATATTGCCAAAGCCATCTCAAAGATTGTTAACGATGAAAGCAGTGTTTCCACCCACTCTGCCATAAGCGACCACAACGATGGCGCGACACCTGCCGACAACAACGACATCGCCTCTCAAGTATCCGACAGCGTGATGTCAATAAGCAGCAAGGTTGGTAAGAGCGTGGCAAGGAAAGTAAGCCAAGAGGTGAGCAAGGAGATAAAGAAGGAGATAAAACAGAACACCGACAGCACCACGGCAAGCGGCTTAGGCAAGATTGTGGATGCCGTGGAAAACTTCTTGAAAAGCCTATAATGTTTTTACATAAACTATAATTGAAAAAGAAGGGGTGCCAATGACATTTTATTGGCACCCCTTTCTTTATACCTTTATTATAGAGGCTTAGCTTAAGCCTTGCCCTGGTTGGCCACGGCAGCGGCCTTGGCAGCTATGGCAGCGGCGTCGCCGAGATAGTAGTCGTTCACGAGGTTGAGATCATCGTCGAACTCAAACACGTAAGGTGTTGCCGTTGGTATGTTAAGGCCAGAGATATCCTTGTCGGAGATGCCCTTGAGGTGCTTCACAATGCCGCGGAGAGAGTTGCCGTGAGCGGCCACGATGATGCTATCGACCTCCTTGAGCTTCGGGAAGATCTCGCACTCCCAGAAAGGCATCACGCGGGCGATGCAGTCCTTAAGGCTCTCTGTCTTGGGAAGATACTGTGTAGGTACCTTGGCATAGCGAGGGTCTGCAAGAGCAGAGCCTGTGCCATCGGCAGCGAGGTCGTGGGGCTCCACGTCGAAGCTGCGACGCCAGAGCAGCACCTGCTCGTCACCATACTTTTGGGCGGTTTCCTTCTTGTTCAATCCCTGGAGAGCACCATAGTGCTTCTCGTTGAGACGCCAAGTCTTAACCACGGGGATCCAGTCCTCATCCATTGCGTCGAGCACGTTGTTCAAGGTCTTGACGGCACGCTTCAGGTAAGAAGTGTATGCGATATCAAAACGGAAGCCCTTCTCCTTCATGAGCTTGCCTGCATCGAGTGCCTCCTGCTTGCCCTTCTCGGTGAGGTCTACATTTGTCCAACCTGTGAAACGGTTCTCAAGATTCCACTGGCTCTCGCCGTGGCGAATTAAAACGATTCTTTTCATTTTCGTATTATTGTTTGTATATAAAAATATTTACTTGCTATCTGAAGTCGGCAAGTGAGTCACTATAAACGCTGATAAAATTAACATTAGCGCCACAAGTGTCAAGAATATAGACAATTCTGTTAACATAGGCTATGCCTTTTGGTTCTTTGAAATAACTGTCCCGATGCCGAAAAACAAAGCAACGAACAGAGTACCATAAATTATCAGGCATTCAGGAGAAACGTCCGTACGCATTATACCTGCAAGAATAACACCACCAATAATAAGCTTGGCCGTGTCAAGGCTGAACTTTCCCCATTCTTCCAGCAATATGTCACGTCGTTGCTTGTTCATGCCGCAAAGATAATAAATCTTTTTCTATCCGTGACAACGCCATGGCTATTTTTTAAGCCTTTTATGATTTCGGTTTGACTGCATGACCCTTTTCTTGCGATTTTGCGTTATCTTTGAATAAGATAGGCGGCATCTCGGCAATAAAAATAAAAGTCTTTCTGTCTTTTATTTTGTATTGCACTCGGTTTGCGCTATCTTTGCAACAGATAAATTGCACATATATTATAATCCCTTGAAAAGATGAAGATATTTTGCGTGGGAATGAACTATCCCGAACACAATAAAGAGCTGAAAAACACGTTATTGAAGACGGATAGCCCCATGATATTCCTTAAGGCCGACTCCAGCCTACAAAAAAACGGCAAGCCATTTTTCATCCCCGATGACCTCGGGCGCATCGACTATGAGGCTGAACTGGTTGTCAGGGTGTGCAAGCTCGGCAAGACCGTGCCCACGCGCTTCGCCCATCGCTACTACGATGCGGTGACACTCGGCATCGACTTCACCGCCCGTGAGCTGCAACGCAAGCTATCTGGGAACGGAATGCCATGGGACATGGCAAAGAGTTTTGACGGCGCGGCTACCATAGGCGACTGGGTACCAAAGGATTTGCTGCCCGACGTGCAACGGTTGCGCTTTCATCTCAATGTCAATGGCGGCACCATGCAGGATGGTTGCGCCTGCGACATGACGTGGGGCGTGGACGACATAGTGGCATACGTGAGCAAGTATTTCACCCTAAAGACGGGCGACCTCATATTCACTGGCACGCCTGCCGGAGTGGGGCCCGTGCATATTGGCGACTTGCTCGAAGGGTGGGTTGAGGAACGCAAAGTGCTGGAATGCAAGTGCAAGTAATACCGTCTCATCACAAGACTTAACAGAGTGGCAAGACATAGCAAAGTGGCAAGACCTCTTTTTAGGACAAGGTTCATTCGCTTGTCCATACTTTTTTTGCTGACGTGCGCGACATTTTCAGCCCATGCGCAGCGATTCTTCAACCTCACCTCCGATCAGGTGAGCGTTGACAGCGTCATGCCTGCTTTTGCCTATGCCATGCCGTTGCCGGCCAACTATGGCGACTCTGTTTACAACGCCACGATACTCTACCCCGAGTTTATCGATATGTCTCCCATCGACATTGAGCGTTACGGCAAGCTCGGTGGCGCAGAGCCTTTAGCCTTGCCCACGGTGACACAAAGAGTGGTTATCGACCGCAAAACGCCAATGCTTCGCATGAGCTTTTGCCCCATTGTCAAGCGAGACGGCAAATACCAATTTCTCGTGAGTTTCATGCTCAGGGTAGATAGCAAAGGAGGCAACGTCACGGCTATCGCGCCGGCCAGAGCTGGCCTTCATGCCAAAGCAAGCACGAGAAGCGCAAGCCATGCGCCGCAAGCCGGGCGCTACGCCGACCACTCCGTTTTGGCAAGTGGCAGGTGGGCCAAGATTCGCGTGCCGGCATCGGGGGTTTACGAACTCTCCAAAAGTCTCGTAAGCCGTGCCGGCTTCAGCGACTTGAGCCGCGTGCGCGTCTTCGGCTACGGCGGCAACCTGCAAGACGAGGTTCTCGACGGCTCCAAGCTCGCCGACACCGACGACCTGCATGAGGTTGCCACGTGCACGGTGAACGGCAGACGGCTTTTCTATGCCAAAGGCCCAGTGAGCTGGAGCGGCAACGACACCAGGCAACGCACACGCAACCCTTATTCAGACTACGGATATTATTTTATCACGGAAGGCGATGCCGCCCCCGCCAGCGTTGACTCCGCCACGTTCATAAACTCTTTCTATCCCTCGCCCTATTTCTATCACAGCCTGCACGAGGTAGACGGTTACAGCTGGTATCCTGGCGGACGCAATCTCTTCGACCCCACGCCTGTTGCGGCAGGCAATAGCCAGTCGGTCACGCTCACGCACCCAGATGGTGCCACCATGGGCAGGTTCCATGTGCGCGTATCGGCAGGTTCCAACACAACCACGCAAGTCAGCGTCAACGGCAAGTCGGTAGGCACGCTCACGGTGTCCATCGGCAGCCAATACGACCACGGCAACATTGCCAGCGACACATACGCCATGCCTGTGAGCGCGACAGGGACAGACACCGTTACGCTAAAAGTGCTATCCGGCGGACCCATGCGCCTCGACTACGTGTCTGTGGCATGGAACAAGCCCATGGCCGCACCCGACCTCAGGGGAACCTTTCCAATGCCGGAATATGTAGGAGCAGTGGACAACCAAGACCTGCACGCCGACAAGGAGACCGACATGGTGATCATCATACCCTCGTCGAGAAAGCTGCTCGCGCAGGCAAGGCGGCTCGCGCAATTTCATGAGCGGCACGACGCGTTGAGCGTGAGAATAGTATCTGCCGACGAATTGTACAACGAGTTCTCCAGCGGCACGCCCGACGCCAACGCTTATCGCAGGTATGTCAAGATGCTGTACGACCGCGCGCAATCCAGCAACGACGCGCCCAAATACCTCTTGCTCTTCGGCCCATGCGTGTGGGACAACCGCATGCTCACCACCGAGTGCAAAAAACTAAATCCCGACGACTTCCTCCTGGCCTACGAAAGCGACAACTCGTTTAGTGCCATCAACTGCTATGTCGACGACGGTTTCTTCACATATCTCGACGACGGCGAGGGCACCAACCTGTCATCGTCGTCTACCAGCAAGCTCGACATGGGCGACGTGGCGGTGGGCCGACTGCCTGCCTACTCGGAGGAAGACGCCAAGGTGATGGTGGACAAAACCATTGAATATGTGGAAAACCACAACGCCGGCGACTGGGAAAACACCATCATGGTGATGGGCGACGACGGCAACGACAACATTCACATGCGCGACGCCGACGAGATGGCCACGCTCTTGCAAGCCATGCGTCCAGCATACCAAGTGCGCAAGGTGATGTGGGACGCTTACAACGAGGTGACATCGGCCACGGGAAACACTTACCCTGAAGTGACCGACATCATAAAAAGGCAACAAGCGAAAGGCGCGCTCGTCATGGACTACTATGGTCACGGCAGCGCCAACCAGATGGCCCACGAGAGGATTCTGACGCTTGACGACTTCAAGGCGTTCAGCAACAAGAACCTGCCCTTGTGGGTGTTCGCCGCGTGCGACATCATGGCGTTCGACGGCGTGGAGGATAACATCGGCGTGACGGCCATGACAAACTCTGGCGGCGGTGCCGTGGCGGTCTTCGGCACCACGCGCACAGTGTATGAGAACTACAACCACATCCTCAACAAGGCTTTCATGAAATACGTGCTCGGCACCACAAACGGCAAGCCCACGACCATTGGCGAGGCGCAACGGCTCGCCAAGAACGAGGTGATAAGGCTTGGGAGCGACCCTACCGTGAACAAGTTGCAATATTCCTTGCTTGGCGACCCTGCAATCGCCCTTAACCAGCCAACAGGGGCCGTGGTCATCGACTCCATCAATGGCACTAAGGTCTCTGGCGGCTCCACGGCGCATGCCTATGCCGGCCAGACGGCAAGAGTGGCTGGACACGTGGTTGGCGACAATGCCATGAAAGGCTCGGTGAGCCTGCTGGTGCTCGATTCCAAGCAGCTCGTCACCTGCCACGGCAACGCCAGCGCGGAGGTCAAGGACACGGTGTTCACTTTCCACGACAGGCAGAAGACCATCTTCAGTGGCAGCGACAGCGTGGTCGGCGGACAGTTCCACGTCTCGTTCGTGGTGCCATACGACCTCAGCTACGGTGGTTCCGGACAGTTGCACGCTTTCGCCATGAGCGACGACCGCGCCACGCTTGCCCACGGCTACACCGATGCCATCATGCTGGGCGATGCCGACGTGCAGAAGACCGACACCGTGGGGCCGAAGATTTTCTGCTACCTCAACAGCCAGGAATTCAACGACGGCGACGAGGTGAACACTTGTCCTTTTTTTGTCGCGCGCCTGACCGACGACAGCGGCATCAACGCCACGGGCAACGGCGTGGGTCATAACCTCGAACTCGTGGTCGACGGCGACGCCAACAAGACTTACGACCTCAACGACAACTTCGCCTACGACTTCGGGTCGCACACCTCTGGCTCCACTTACTACTCCTTGCCAACACTCGAACCTGGACAACACTCGTTGGTCTTCCGCGCCTGGGACACGATGAACAACAGTTCCACGGCACGGCTGAGGTTCAACGTGGTGAAATCGCTCAAGCCAACGATATACAGTGTCGACGTGACTAAGAACCCGGCGTCAGCGAGCACCACGTTCATCGTGAGCCACAGCCTTGCAGGATGCCCTGTCGACGTGACGATAGACGTGTTCGACATGAGCGGCCGACAGCTCTGGACTTATCGCGAGAGTGGCACGCAGGTCGGCTCTTACTCGGTCGATTGGGATCTCACCACCAACAGTGGGCAGCGCCTCCAGACGGGCGTGTACCTCTACCGTGTACGCCTTGCGTCAGACGGCAGCCAAATGGCGACAAAAGCCAAGAAACTCATCGTGATAAACTGATTAATCTCAAAAGATGAAACATTACATCAAATACATCGCTTGCATATCCATGCTTCTCTTCTCCATCGCCGCCAGCGGCCAGGAAAAGAAAGACATGTTCAACCCCATCAACACCTCGGTGACGTCGCAAACCATAGCTCCCGACGCACGTGCTGGCGGCATGGGCGACGTGGGCGTGGCCACGGAGGCCGACGTGAACTCGCAATACTGGAACCCGGCCAAGTATCCTTTCGCCATCAGCCGCGCCGGCATAGGCGTCAACTTCACGCCATGGTTGCGACAGCTCGTCAACGACATCAACCTTGGCTACCTCTCCGGCTATTACCGCATAGGCGACTACTCGGCGGTGTCGGGCTCTCTGAGGTATTTCTCGCTTGGCGAGGTCGACATGGGCGAGCATGGATCCAGTGAGCCGGGCATGACCATCAACCCCTATGAGATGTCCGTCGACGTGGCCTACTCGCTCATGCTCAGCGAGAAGTTCTCCATAGCCGCAGCCGTGAGGTGGATCTACTCCGACCTTACCTACGACTACACCTCCGACACGTCGCCGGGCTCGGCGTTCGCAGCCGACCTCGCGCTCTATTACCAGAGCAACCCCATCATAGCGGAGCATGAGTGCCAGCTCGGATTGGGAATGAACATCTCAAACATAGGCAGCAAGATAACCTTTGGCGGAAGCGACAACAGCGAGTTCATACCCACCAACCTCCGACTGGGCGCGTACCTGAAATATCCTCTCGACGAGTACAACGCCATTGGCTTTGCCGTGGATGCCAACAAGCTGCTCGTGCCCACTTATCCTAAGCAAGACGAGGGCGAGACGACGGAAGAATATCAGCAGCGTGTGCAGAAAGACTATTACGACGTGTCGAGCATCGCCGGCATCTTCAAGAGCTTTGGCGACGCGCCAGGCGGATTCAAGGAGGAGCTGCAAGAGATACAGTGGAGCGTGGGAGCGGAATACACCTACAACGACCGGTTCTCCCTCCGCGCGGGTTATCACCACGAGAGCGAGAACAAGGGCAACAGAAAATACTTCACCGTGGGAGCGGGATTCAAGATGAGTGCCTTTCAGCTCGACGCGGGATATGTCATCGCCACGGCCAAGTCGAACCCTCTCGACCAAACCCTGCGCTTCTCCTTGACGTTCGACATGGACGGCCTGAAAGACTTGTTCAAGAAGTAATCTCCCACATCAAAAAACACGCAAGACATGTTCAGAATAGGAATGGGCTATGATGTCCACAAACTCGTCGAGGGAAGAAAACTAATCCTCGGCGGCATAGATATACCTCACACCGTGGGTCTCCTCGGCCACAGCGATGCCGACGTGCTCATCCACGCCATCTGCGACGCCCTGCTTGGCGCCGCCAACATGCGCGACATTGGTTACCACTTCCCCGACACGTCGGCCGACACGCTCGACATGGACAGCAAGGTCATCCTGCGCAAGGTGATAGACCTCATAGCCACAAAGGGCTACAAGGTTGGCAACATCGATGCCACGGTGTGCGCTGAGCGACCCAAGCTCAACCCTCACGTGCCGGCAATGAAGGCGTGCCTCGCCAAGGTCATAGGCTGCGACGAAGACCAGATCAGCATCAAGGCCACCACCACGGAGAAGCTCGGCTTCACGGGGCGCGAAGAAGGTATCTCCGCCTATGCCGTGGCCTTGATTTGCGAATCCTCCTGCCAAGCATGACACGCCGTGTTGTTATGGCGACTCTTATGGACAAGCGAAACCATCAGGAAAGAACAAAAAACGTTTGCCCATAAGAAAAAGACGGCTAAAAATTTGGCAGGACGATGAAAAATGCCTAACTTTGCACTCGCAAATCAAGACACAGGGGCATAGCCCAGTTGGTTTAGAGCGCTGCAGTCACATTGCAGAGGTCATCGGTTCGAGCCCGATTGTCCCTACCTGTTCATGATAGAGTCCGCCACTTCTTATCCATAAGAAGCGGCGGACTTTTCTTTTACGCTACATGCACGAGGTCAACCCCAAAGTCGTGGCTATGGCGGTAAGCACCGAGATGAGCATGTTGATCACCATCTTCCAGGTTTCCTTCTTCATTCTAATCATCCTTCCTTTTCTTTATTGGTTAAACCATGTGTTCTTAATATTCTATGGCCTACTCGTTGTCCATGGCACTCTTGCCATTGTCGGCAGAGGCAGTGGCGGTCGTCGGCAAGAGCTCCGCCGACACGCCGTCGAGCAAGGTCTTCACGTAGGTTCCCTTGCGCTTGCCATTGGCGCTGAGCTGTCCGCTGGGCACGAACTTCACCTCCGGGTGGTAGAGTATCTGGTAGCCGTAGATGTTGGCGGCAGTGAAATCCTCTGCCTTGTCCACCGCCTTGGTCTTAAGCCCCACGCGGAAGTCGCCCAAGCCGTCGAGCTCCACGGTCATGGAGTTTTGCAAGTGCTTCTTCATGGCCTGCGTGAGCTCTATGAGCACCGCCATGATGTCGGCGCGGGTCACGGTGGTGGAGTGGCTTATCTCCTCGGCGAGGTCCACGGTCTTCACGCGGCCCATGCTCACCGCGCGACCATACCACTTGTTTGCTGCTGGAGCGCCTTCGCCCTTACCCATTTCTTTCTTGTAACGTACACTCATTGTTTTTTCCTTTCTTTTTAAAATGTGATTAGTAAATTGTTTGCTTGTCGTGGAATTCCTTTCGACGGTTGCAAAGGTACTGCCTTTCTCCGCGACACGCAAATGTCATGGGGGCGCCACAAGGGACACCATGGCAAAGAGCGTTCATTTGACGTTGGTCAATAAAAGGCTCGTTTCAGATGTTTGGCCATGGGGATACGGTGGAAAATAGGCTTTTTGGTGCTAACTTTGCCACACTAACAAACGTATTTAGGTTCATATATTAATGAGGCAAGCGCGCCTCGCGATGTTTAATTATTTAATGTAGAAAGGATAACTATCATGAAGAACAAGAATCTCAAGCATATCGTCATCGACAAGTTGACCGCTTTCGCGGCAATGTATGCACAGGCCATGAACAGCTATGGCGAGGCTCTTCTCCGCTCTCGTGGCATGGCTGGCGCGTAACGGTAGCTGCCCTGCGAGGCAAAAAGAGAAAGAAATATCACTATTGACAAATAAGCGACATGCCGGCATGGGGACGTTAAAAGCCTCGTGCCGGCATGTCAGCGTTTAAAGATTGCCTTCATTTCCTCTACGATAGGTCATTACCTCAAGATGAAATGGGAAAATGGCAAACCGCCAAACGCCGTAATAGTTTATAGCCAAATACCGCATCAAATTATCGCCAAATTAGGTAATACATCCAAGCCAAATTAAGTAAAAAAACATAGCCAAATTTGGTATTTTTGTCTTTTTCCCCTATATTTGCAAACAAAACAAAGGAGTTTAATATGAAGGAATATAAAAAAAGAATAGCGGATAAACTATTGGAATACAGGCTTGAAGAGGTCGGTGCTGTTCTCATCGAAGGTCCCAAATGGTGTGGAAAGACTACCACAGCCGAACAGCAAGCAAGAAGCGTGCTCTACATGGCGGATCCAGACAATCAAAACAGCTATATAGAAATGGCTGATTTGAAGATTAAAATGCTTCTTAAAGGTGATAATCCGCGCCTCATAGATGAGTGGCAGATTATACCACAGATTTGGGATGCCATCCGATTCGAGGTTGACCATCGAAGGGAAGAGGGCCAATTCATACTAACAGGCTCTGCTGTACCTGCATCTACCAAGAAAATCCACCATACAGGTACAGGGCGATTTGCGTGGATTACAATGCGCCCAATGTCGCTATGGGAATCGGGCGAATCTACAGGCGAAGTAAGTATCAGCCAACTTTTCAAAGGAAATACAGAAATTGAAGGTTACAATAAACTCAAGATTGAGGATATAGCTTTCCTTGTATGCCGAGGAGGATGGCCAAGCGCCACAACCAAAAGCAAACGTGCAGCCTTACGACAAGCATACGACTATTACGACGCTGTTGTTAAAACCGACATTTCAAGGGTTGATGAAGTTACAAGAAGTAGCGAGCGAACCAAGCTGTTACTTCGGTCATACGCTCGCTCACAAGGAGGACAAGTGAGCATCGGAGCCATACGAAAAGACATGATGGAAAACGATGATGAGACGCTGGCCGACAAGACGGTTCAAAGCTACATTGGTGCCCTGAAAATGATTTTCGTAATAGAAGACATGCCTGCGTGGAATCCTAACCTACGCAGTAAAACTGCCATTCGCTCTGCGGAAACCCGATATTTCGTGGATCCATCCATTGCAGTAGCAGCATTGGGTTTGGGTCCCGACGACCTCATCAACGACTTGGAAACTTTTGGGTTGCTCTTTGAGACCTTATGCGTTCGCGACCTTCGTGTATATGCCGATGCTATAGATGGAAACGTCTATCACTATCGTGACAAGAATGGTCTGGAATGCGATGCCGTGCTCCATCTTCGCAACGGCTCCTACGGTCTCTTCGAAATCAAGTTAGGTGGGGCAAATGCAATAGAAAAAGGAGTGTCTACCCTGACAGCCCTTGCTTCCAAAATAGATACCACTAAGATGAAAGCCCCAGCTTTCTTGATGGTGCTCACTGCTGTTGGCGACTATGCCTATCAGCGTAAGGATGGAGTTTTCGTTGTGCCTATCGGCTGTTTGAGAGATTAGAGACGACTTCAAGAACCATCTCATGGCCATGCGAATATCGCGTCGAGATGAAAAACATTGTCTATAATTGTCCCTATTGTCGTTGAGACAAATCGCCATTCGGGGTGCGGTGTTTTTGTGCTTTGCAGTGGCGGTTCCCCGCGAAGCATTATGGTAAACAGAAAACGCCTCGCCAAAGCCATCTTTAGCGAAGCGTCTCTATGAGGTATTTACCTATCGGTGAATTACTTCACCACATATTTCTTGCCGTTCTTGATGAGCACGCCCTTGGCGTTCTTGCCCACGCGCTG
>ERZ808240.1005-NODE-1005-length-35860-cov-5.116995_pt1 | contig 35860 bp, 25 predicted proteins | sample MGYA00521084_ERZ808240 | MGnify/ENA primary metagenome ERZ808240 (study PRJEB31516, sample SAMN03275571) | gut metagenome | biome: mammalia-associated habitat; material: feces | host: Papio cynocephalus | place: Kenya | collected 2012-08-06 ... | reverse complement strand
CCGTGTCTTTCTCTTCAAATATCCATTCGCCTTTCTGGTCTTTACGGTTCGTTTTCTTTTTGATAGGGACAATGCCAATATCGACGTTATACCCACGATACCTAAGCTCGTTATAAACGATATTTTCAATAAGGTCGGTTTCATCAACGTCGCGGAAATTCAAGGCTGCATTCCGAACGCCAACGTCTTCGAAATATATTTTGTAAGGCGTTCCAATATAATGCCGTCCTTTCACATCATACCTAAGAACTTTGTTTAGCAAGTAGGCTTCCTCAAACCATGAAACATAGTTCCCTATGGTATCATTCGTTAGGAGCAAGTTATAAACTCCTTTAAAAGTTTTCTCGATTCTTGCCGGATTTATAAGAGTCGATATCATGGAAGCAATTACATGCAAAGTATCGTTTAAATTGTTAACGTTGACGTTAGGGTGTCTGTCTTTGATATCCTTGATATACGTTTCATTTAAAATCGAAGTGGCTTGTTTTACTTTTTCGACATCGTTTTTTTGAAGTTGCACCAATGGAATTCCTCCATACCTCTCATAGACCTTTAGACCAGTATTCGTATCATAGTCAGTTCCACTTAAAAATTCAGAGAAGGTTAATGGCAATAAATGGATCCTATCACCCCTGCCGCCAAACTCCGTATCCACTTCGCTTGATAAGAACTTCGAATTGCTCCCTGTAACATAGACGTCATAATTGTCATGTCTTAAGAAAGCGTTAAGAGTCCTTACGAATTCATCGAGATTTTGTATTTCGTCCAATAACAAATAGTACTGGCCTTTTTCTAAAGTCAAATCCTTAATGTAGAGAAGAAATTTTCTATTATTTATCAGCCTTTGATTATTCTTTTTTAGGATGGTGGGTTGATCTGGCAAATATTGGTCTAACAATGCGATATCTTCATCATTGTCAAAAGCAAAGCGAATAATATGATTTTCTGAGACGTTTTCTTTCTTGGTGAGATAATCATAAAAAATATTGTTTAGGAGATAGGATTTCCCACTTCTTCTAATTCCGGTTATGACTTTGACAAGATGATTTTGTTTTTTGTCTATTAGTTCTTTTAAATATAAATCACGTTGAAACATATTCGCCTTTATCCTCTGAGTTTTAGGATTTACCACTCTTATTATAGCAATCACAGTTGCCTGATTTAATAGGCAAAGTCGACATTTTCCTCAGTATGGAGGATTTTGTCGACTTTGAAAATGATGAATATAGGAAAATCCGTATGTTTCCTATAAATTGTAAACGTTATTTGAACTATCAATCCAAGGAAATGAAGGCAAACAAGAAAAGAACGTTTGATATTTCTTATAGATTAAATAGACCGTTTAACAAGGGTTTGAGGGAGGTTTCGTGCGTTTTTTCTGTTTTTAATTTGTGTTTCATAGCAAGGCATCTTCTCATCCGATGAAACGGATTTTCTCCTTTTTTCTTATTCAAAACAATTTGAAATAATTTTACTCAGTTGCATCCACAAGCCGGGAATCATTCACATTTGTATTTCGCAAAGAAAGCAATGGAACGGTTTTATTTCTGAATCCATTCTCTAAAACGACTTTCAACGACATTTTCCACTAAAAAGAGGATGTTTCTGACTTTCAAAGAAGGTATATTCAATTTCTTAGCAAACAAGAGCAAATCCTCTTTGTCTGATAGGCCGTTGCCACAACAAGTCATTTCATGTTCCTTTTGATGAATCAATCTAGTGAAATCATAGGCAGGAGATAAGACATAGTTTTTCTTCTCCTGATCAAAAAGAAAAACAAAGTTTTTAGAATGACCATCATAGTTTTTAGAAAATGTGTTAAAACAGGCATGGCCGCTAAGGATTCTAATTCAAATAATGTGAAAAACCAAATGATTCGGAAATCAACCATAACTTTTGTTTCCTCAATTGCTCCATATTTGGAAAAAAGATGCATGCGAACGATAAGTGCTCAATCAGCCTTTGATGACAGTTATCGTTACGGCTTTTTCTGGGATTTCCGCTGTTTTTGTAGTCGTTCCTCCTAAAAGGTTATAGGAATTGCTCATGTCTATAAAACCATCTGTAGATTTAACTTCCGTCTTTGGACCGATAAGATAATTATCAATAGAAACAGTGATTTTTTCTCCACTTGGAACATAGTTTTCAATAATGGTACCCGCTTCACACGTTTCATCCGTTTTGTTCAAATAAGGTATTGTTAATTTTGGCGTTTTTCTACCAACGCTTTCCACTTTGAAGAGAAAATGATACGCCCACCAGTTTATGAAAGAATGATTATTCTTGCTTGGATTGCTATTGAGCAAGGTTTTGACTTCTACTGAAGTATAAGCTTTGTTGTTTGCGTCTTTCCACCTATAAAATTGTCTATCTTCATTCTCAAGGGCGGACACATCAGGAATTGGTGTACCTTCTACAGAACCGGAAGAATTTCTCGTGTAGTATTTGTTTTCCACCTTGCCATCAATAGTATATGCAACACTATATTTGTTTTCTTTCATCAGAGTAAGTGTTGTATTTTCAGTAAATGCATAGTCTTTTAATTGATCCAATCCTATGATTTGATCACCGGCTTTAAATTTGGTTACATAGAGTTTTTGATCTGAATCGGTACGAATTTCACTAATACGTTGATTGATGATATTGATGGCTTCGTTTGGCAGTTTTCCATCTTTTTCATTTACGTTAAAAACGTTTGTCGTTCCAATAAAGAATTCATCATCGATGGTCACCTTAGGCACCACTTTGATAAATCTTCCATAGAGAAGGTAACTCTTGCATTCCGAGATGATATTGCCATCAAGCTTATTGGCAGCGGAATAATCTTGTGATGTGTACCACCCATCAAACATGATTTGATCTGGTTTGTTGGATGTGGCATCTAAGAGAGTGTAGCTTCCGACAGAGGAAAGATCTTTTTGGGTGAAGGAAGTAAGTTTTTCGTTAGGGTTCGTGATGATGACATCTTCGATTCCCGATTGGTTTTCAATGGAATATTCAATGGTGTATTTTTCATATGAGTATTTGGCGTATAAATCTAGATGAGTCCCATTCTTTACCTCAAATCCGGATTTAAGAGGGAGGGAAAGTGCTTCGTCTCTATACCAGCCATCAAAGACAAAGTATTGTTTGCTTGGGTCCGCAACGGACGCGGAATATAAGACTTTTGAGGTTCCTTGCTTGAGATAGGAAGTCTTTGTCTCCCCGTCTTTCACCTCTGCTGTGCCCCCATTGAGGTGATAGGTGATGGTGTAGGAATCTAGATTGGTCGCTTCTTTCCAACCGCTGCTGTTATTTTCGGAAGTGTAAATATAAATTTTCTTGCCCAAATCGGAGTTCATCACGCCAGAGCTTGTAAAAAGAGGACCATTCGCATTAGCGGAAATGTCTTTATTTTGGTATGTTATGTTAAACTTTGGCATATCCATCTCTCCTTTTGCGGCTTCTTTGTAAGAAACGCTTAAGGCTTTCGCTTCGCTTAAATTCAGGGTGGAATCCAAATTGGAGGAATATATTTTGCCTGCAAGAGACCCGTTAGAGCCGACATTGACGGTGCCGTTATTGATTAAAGCATTACGCAATTCATTAGGATTGGCGCTTTGATTGTAGATGGTCGGATATTTATACGATTTCGTCGCGCCATTCGCCGCCTCATCAAAATTCTCGACGAAAATGACGGGGGCATTGATGTCCAAAACCCCTCCCTTCATCACCGTGATTTTGCTTCCTGGCAAAACCTTTTGGCTGGTGGTCACATTTAAATTTCCCCATATTTCGCAATCATAATAATGGTTGACGCTGAAAAAGAAATTAGAAGTATCAACGTCATCGATTTCTACGTTAGTGAGAAAACTAAAAGCGGAAAGCTCTGGCATTGGATTTGGGATAATCATTTTGCCGATTTCACAATTGCCTTCGAAACGAATTTTCATTTTTTTATTGACGATGCCATTTGTCATGACTGTTTTGGAATAATCGTTCGTAGATGTGCTGATCGTCGCTTTTCCGCCTTTCGAAAGAAGGATGACGGAATTGCTGCTTCCGATAAGATCGACTTTCCCAATCTTATGTCCTTTTTTAATCGTGATGCCGAATTCGCTAATATATTGCGAATTGTACGCATCATAATATCCATATAAGGCAGACTTATATTGATAGGTTTGTCTTGCTTGAATATTGCAAACGAGCCATTCGTTAAATGGCATAACCTTCTGGTTCTTTTTCTGGTTGCAGGAAACCGAGTAAGAACCACCATTAAAATCCCGTATGATTAAAGGAACAAAAACCTTCGAACCTCCAAGATGATTCACCTGGGCTTGGCTTGCGTTTTGATCTTTGAGTTTGATATAACCGCAACAATCGATTGTTCCGCTATTTTGTATGGAGGCAACCCCGCTTTTCATCACGATTTCGCAATAATCGCCGGATGTGGCTCCAGAAAGCCCCCATCCTTCACATCCTAAACGTCCGGCGATATTGAGCGTGCCACCAGATTGAATGGTCAGTATCGCATTCAAAGAAACGCTGTTCTGGCAATAATAATCCGGGTTAGAGTCGCCAAAATTGTTGGTTGTAAAATGAGGGCCTCTGTTTTCGGCGGTATTTTCATTCGAAGATGCATCGTTTTCATTCTCAACTCCTCGATCTTTGTAAGCGTACATCCCCGTATCGGTGTAGGTATATTTTCCCTCTGAATCTAAGAAAAGGTATTTCCTGACGTTGTTTTCTATTCTTGTAAGACCGCCAAGGGTTAAAGTGACTCCGCTTTTGATGGTGCAATTGTATTTAATTGTCGGATTGGTCTTTGGGATAACATATACCGTATCCCCGCTATTGGCTTTGTTCAGAGCCGCTTCAATCGCATAGTATTGGTTCCCTTTTTCATTGGTATTGATATAGCAAACGGGTTTGGCGTCGCTCTCATTGATCGCCTCTTCTATCGTGAGCCCGCTAATAAACCAAGCGGCATACGCCGTAGGCACTAAAAGAAAAAGATAAAAAAGAACAGGAAAGATATAATGAGCTCTTTTCATCAATAACCTCCCATTCCGAAGGAGACACGGAACTTGCCGTTCTTTAAGTGAGGATAAACATCCGTCTCAAAGTTAAGCTTGGTGAAATCGATCTTGAAATCATAGGAAATCGTTATCGTAGCAGAGTGGTTTTTCTCTTGGAAAAGAGAGGATAAGAAGCCATTGAAGGAACTAGAAAGAACCCCTTTATCAATAGAGTTGCTAGAAGAAAGATATTTCGATGCGGTTTCTCCATCCGCAATATAGCTTGCTTGAATGCCGCATATTTTGTTGCCTGAGGTGGCATAAGGATAGATATAGTTCTCATCGATGAGAGAGAAACCCCCGCCGTCACCAGGAGAAAAAGATAAGTTCACATTGATGAAAAGAGACGTATATACATTGATATCATCACTAGGCCCATAAGCCTTTCTAATCGCGTCAAGGTCGAGTTTGGCATACACATAAAGGAAACCGTTATTCAGGTCTACCTCTCCATCATTTACGAAGCCATCCTTGCAATAGTCAAAACAAGTGATGCCCGTGTTGTTCTCGCCTTTGCTATTATCAAGTCGAATAATTTCGCCTATATCGAAAACACGATCTGCGTCAATATTGAAATTAAGGTTGGTTTCTTTATTTCCGATATTCCAGCTGGCGAAACCAACGCTGATAAGGGATAGGCTACTTAGAAATAAAAGCCCCCCCCTCAATATTCGGGAGCCGGTCTTTTTCTTCGCTAGAGCCTTAGGATTCATAGGGATAGTTTAGCACAAAAACTCTTGAGGCAAAAAACGGAAAGAAAAATGACAAAGTGGAACATTTCGAAAAAACCACATCAAGAAACGAGCTGAAATTTGATAAATGACCGTTTTTATCATTCTTGAAAAATGAAGTGCATTGCACTACATTAATGGTACCAAGAAGGAGGGAGAAAAAATGAACGTAACCATCAGAATGACAGACGAGCAGAGAAAGATTGCTGATTCCTATGCTAAATGTGAGGGTATCAGTCTATCCGAAGCCATAAAAAGGGCATTTTTCGAGGCCATTGAGGACGAATATGATTTAGCCGAAGCCAAAGAGGTTTCCGAAAGAATCAAGAACGGGACCGAGAAGACGTATTCGCTAGATGAAGCCGAAAGGCTAATGGGCCTATGACCGTAAGAAAATATCACCCAAGATACACCGATAAAGCCATCAAGGAGATGAATAAATTAGATCGATACACAAAAACGATAATAGCGAATTGGATCAGAAGAAACCTTGATGGAATAGACAATCCAAGAAGGACGGGCAAGCCACTCAAAGGAGGGCTTGACCGCTATTGGAGATATCGCATAGGAGACTATAGAATAGTCGCTGAAATAGTCGATGCCGAGCTTATCATCGAAATAGTGAAAGTCGGCCACAGAAGAGATGTATATGAATGAAAACCGGGACAATCCCGGTTTTCTTTTTTTGCCATTTTGCAAGAACGTATAACAGTAGCGAACATGTGATCGCTTATAAGATTGTAGTTTGTGTTAATAGGTTTCAAAAAGCCAAAGCAATAAAGGCTATCTTAAGAATAAGTATCATCTTCAGCAAATCGATTTGAGTGACATAATAAACCATATGGTCCTTATATTTTCTTCTTGAAAAGTTTGGCAAAAGGAGAGTGAACATCAAGGTTTTCGCAAACAGTTCAAGGCACTCATCAGTCATGCTTATAAGAAAGGGACGTGCACATCAAGCATTTCAGGTTTTGATTTCGTCTATATCTTGCATCAATCTCTTGAACTTCCCAAGTCCACTCCATTCGGGGAAAACTATCCCTCTCTTTTTCTCTTATAACGCCCATAAATCATCTTTTGCATTCGAAAATGTCATGAGCAAGACGTTTTTTCTTTGACACGGATCCCTTAAGGTTTAAAAGAAAAAAGGGCTACCTACCGATTTTGTTTCACATCATTTGAAATAGAACATTTAAAAAGGAAAGAAAAAGGGTAACTTTAAAGTGGGTAGGACATTGGAGATTATTTGGATAGGCAGTTTGGCATTCCTTTCAAGGAGAAATGGTCTATTCGAAATTTTCCAAAGGCTTTGGATTTTTTCGACTAATGTTTCCTATGTAAATGATGTGTGAGTGGATTTTATCGAATCTTCAAATACCTGATAAAAAGAAAATATAGCGTAAACAAAAACCATTGATTCGTGTTGATAACGATTCAATGGCTTCTAGAAAACGAATTAGGAACGGATTCCGTTGCTATCCCAAATCTGATTGGCGTATTCTGGGTGATCAACAAAGGGATTGCGGCCATATCCTTGGGTGGAAAGATAATTATTGATTTGTTTTTCCATCTCTGTGACCGGATATTTCGCATTCCATAGGAGAAGTTCTTTTAAAGTGCCCATCGTATGGTCATCTTTGTTATCACTGGGGTTGTTGGAAAGCTCAAGAGGGGCATTTCCATTGCTACTCCCACCTGTCCCACACGTTCCATAATATGCCGTTGCAGTATAGAACATGATGCGGGCAGACTCCCCTCTTGCCGCCTCATATCCATAAGAGGCAGGGTCCCAAGCTCCTCCCGAAGTGCCATAGAAAGAATTCCCTCGATCGGAATTCTCTTTGGATATGGTTGGACGAATGATGAAAGGATCTGCGGCAGGACCGCTATTTTTGCCACATCCACGGGAATTTGGCCAGGTATGTTCGCGGTTCACCCCGCCACCGCTTTTCTTTAAGACGCAAGCACCGTTTCCACTCACCCCTTCGGTGACATTCGTTGCGGCATGGTAGAAAGGGACAAAGGTATTAGAACCAGCAGGATAGGTTGCGGCTTCCTTGCCGATTTCCAAGCAACGGGAATAACTTGTCGTATTCGTTTTGTAGTTCTTTATGAGTTTTTGCAAAGAAGCGCGGAAGGTGTTGCCATAGGTGCTGAAATCCAAGCCTTTCCAGCCACTGTCATCTGTAGTCGTCCCTAAAGAAGAGCTTCCGCTCTCCTCTCCAGAAGAACCAGAAGAAGACGATGAATTTTCTTGCTCAATGGAGATTTTAGCGGGCGTATAGAAATAGACATAGGCATTGTCTTTGTATTTCGGTGCCACACCGCAGAAAGAGCTTTTATAGTATTGCAAATAGACGTTTTTAGAAGAAACGGCTTGAGCTTTGCCCGTTTCATCCATGCTGATTTTCCAATCGGTCACTTCTTTTCCGGAAGCGTATCCGATGCTATAGTGCTCCCCATCAATATAGCTATATAGGTTTTTCCCATTTAGGCTGAACTTGAAAGAATCGCCTGTTTTGCTTATCTCCCAAACGGCCGTGTTAGTTATGTTTTGAACGTCTTTGTGCGCATTTGCTTCCTTTAATGTTTCTCCAACTAGATACCATGGGAGGCTTTCGGATTTGCTAGCCGAAGTTAAGCCATAAAGGGTGTTTCCGCTATAAGCGCCGATGAAAGCTTTTTTGACGTTGGATAGCTCTTCTAAGCTTGTGATTCGACGATACCCGTCGATTAATCCGGAATTTTCCTCACTAGATGAAGAGGCACTATTTTGAGAGCCATCCGTTTTGGATGAGGAAGAATTCGAAGAGTTTTCTTCGAAAGAAGAACGGCTGTTATTCGTCTCTTCCGTGACCTTACAAGCGCCAAGCGCCATGGGAAGAAGAGATAAGAGGAATATGATACGGGCTTTTTTGGATTTCATTCTGTGTTTGTTCTTTCGCTAAGAAGCCTTAGCCATATAGAATACTCTCTTTCAAGGATTCCTAGAAGACTTTTAAGAAATTACCGCCCATGAAATCGGGCATAGCAGGATGTTTTTTTCCTTTGAGGAGTCTGCTTATCATTGCCGAAGTTTGGAATGTTTTTTCCAAAAGTTCAATTATTCTTCCAAAAATTCAATTATTCTTCCAAAAGATTCTGGAAGAAAAAGAAAAACGAGTCACAAAACGAAGAAAATAATTAGGCATCTAAGAATTGCCCATGGATTTATTTTGCAATCAGCTTTTTTGACCAGCGTGGATTCATGAAAGAGAGGCTTGTCTTTTTAGTTCCAACTAAAAAAGCAAGCAACATTCAAGGTTGCTTGCTAAAGAATCGGGAACGTCAATTAAGCGTTCTCTATTTTTGTTTTTGTTGAGCCGAAGTAAATATCCAGGGTTGTCGATTGACTGTCGGAGCTTGCGAATCGGATACGCACTTCTATGGCATAATTCACCTTTTGGGAATCCGAGGTTCCATCGGTTACCTCCTCAGTGACTTGGTAGGTTTTCGTATAGTATTCCAATTTCCCTAAGGTAGCGTTCTCAACGGTCTTGATTTCATATCCGTTTTGCAAAAGAAGAGCTTTGTAATCTTTGACAAATTCATCGTCTTTTGTCGTGTTATAAAGCATTTGGTCGTTACTTCCGTCATAGTTTGGAGTCAATTCCCATTTTTTGGAAATGCCCGTTTTGGCTAAATATGGAATCTGTTTGGCCACTTCTTCGCCATAAAGCTTAACCATGATCTTGGCGACATTGCCTTGTTCGCCAAGCCAGGTCGAAGGCAATTCGGTGCTGAGCTTATTAAAGGAGTCTTCATTGACGACAGCGGATGGGAATTCCACCTTTTTCTCATCCTCATAGGTGAATTTGATTTCTTCTTTTCCGGAGTAGATGCCGCCATAAACATAGTTATAGTTGATCTTGCTAAGCCTCCCTTTGGCATCCAGAGTGAGCTTATAGCTTTTATCAACCAAGGAATCGACACGAACGCTTCCCATGGTATATGGGGCGATATTCTTAACGCCGTCTTTCAAAACGTAGGTGTTTTCTTCCTCGCCTTTTTCGAAGACTTTTGCGTCAAAATCAAAGCCAAAATAGTCATAGAGATGATGCGTCGTATCAATTTCGGTGGCCGTTGTTACCGCATCCCCAGGGTTGGCCACACCACTTGTGTTGGAGGCTTTGGTGATGCTAAAAGGAATAATCCCTCCTTCGACTTGTTTGTAACCTTGTCGGTTATAGATGGTGCCATTTAAGGAGCCACGGGTGCGGTTCGCCCAATCTTGGATGTAATATTCATCCTTTTTGTAGTAATAGTTGGTCGTTGGAAGATGTTGGGAGGCCAATCCCGTGGAAGGGCTTATGGCATATCCATTCGCCGTCCAGGATTCTTCTTTGAGATGATCGATAGCCGAAGAGACTTTTTTAGAATCTTCCGTCTCCTCGGTAAAGGAGGAAGGCATAGAGATGCTCGCCTCTTCTTTTAAGGTTGAGGTGACTAAGAGCTTGAGTTCTGTCTCATCTCCCTCAGGAGAAGCAACATAGCCGTTGACATAGGAATTGATGACGAGGCTATTGTTAACGATATTGAGGGTGATTTTAAAGCATTCGCGAATGATGATGTCGGTTAAAACGGTAAGCGCTGAATAGGATTCGAGCAAACGATCCGCATTCAAACCATAATAAAGGAAATTATTGCCGTCATCCCCTAAGAAAGATTCCGCATCCATCTCATCTTGGAAGGAGAAGATGCCATTTCCCCAAGAGAAATTCCCTTTTTGGAAATCGGCGGTTTTTTCTTGGTTTTTCCCATCGACATAATGATCGATCGCGGAAAGTCCGCCGATAGATAAATCCAAAGCGCCTTTGCTTAACACATAAGAATATTTCTCATCGTTGACTTCATCTTCAACATCGTAGGAAATGATGTCGTTCTTGCGATTGTCTTTGTCGATTGAGGAAGTAACGCTAACCTTCCCGTATTCATTCCATTTGTTGCTGGAGTAGTATTTCAAAACGCTGTCAAAGCCGACGACATCTTTGCTTAAAAGATTCTTAACGGTATCGGATAGCGTCTTCGAAGGAAGCTCATAGTCAGCGACAAATTTCGCCAGCTTCTCATCTTTCGTATTATTCAAAGAGACGATTTTGCCAGTTAAAAGCAAACTTGTGGCGCTGGAATCGGAATCAGGCTGGTAATAGAAATTGAAATTTAAGGTGTCCCCATCCAAAAAGAAAGAGACATCGGCAATCCTCGTTTCGCTATCGCCGTATTGGTAGCCCATAAAGCGGCACATATAGGCAAGGACGTCTTCATCTAAAACATAGACTTCTTCCCCATCGCACTCAAAGTCATCTTCTTGCAAACCTTGGCCTTCGTTAAGGCTTGTGTTTCCCTTTTTCAAAAGAGTCAGGAAATTCATATCGGAGACGCTATTGACGCCGACCAAGTTATCATTATTATCGTAATACGTCACGGCATTTCCGACTTGGACGTTCCCTTTTTCGTCATAAGAGAAGTTATAGACGAGCTTATCGCCTAATTTCTTATTGTAGCTATCAAGAAGAAGGTAGCCTTCTTGGCTATAGCCAAAGAAAGCGTATTCCGGAGTGTAGATATCTTTTAGAGAAACTTCATTGTCGTTTGAGTCTTTTTCAACATATTCCACCGTAAGGCTATTTGCCTCAGAGGCTTCGTTTATCTTTGAAATGACATCGCGTATTTTCTCCTCATTGGCGAGGGAAGAATCCTCCGTTCCGGAAGAGTTTTCAGAATCGGCTACATCGCTAGAATATCCTGATTGGCTTTCGCTAGAAGCCCTTCCATTCTGACAGGCATTCAAAAGTAAGACGCTCGAAAAGAGCAAAAGGATTTTTTTGTTTTTCATTTTTTCTCCGTTTAGTTTATTGTTTTGTGCATCTAAGTAGGGTTAATCCACTACTTGTTTTTACATAGATGATTAAGGTCTTGCCATCCTTACTGATAGTATTTGGTTCTCGAGAGCTTTTCCCTGTCCCTGTTTGAAGTTGATATTTATCATCATTTATGGATGAGGTTGGGGTGACGCTATCGATAGAGAAAACAAAATCCCCACTTTGTTCGATAAGATGGTAGGTAAACGTGTATTCGTTACCGCCGGAAAGGCTTGCTGTGCCATTTGTGCCATCTTTGATAATAAGCGTTCCAAGAGAGTTTTTATAAGTTGAGCCAATCATCAAGGCTTTAACGGCATCGATGCCGGTTTCCTCGGCTTTGGCTTTGACGGTGACTTCAATAGAAGCGCCAACTTCTGGATTCGAAACGGATTTGACAATTATTTTCACCTTTCCGCCGCTTAATCCCTCAAGAATGAATTTGGAGTTATCTTGATCAATGGTCAGGGAGGCGATGTTCTTCATTTCCTCGTTTTCGAATTCGGCCGTCCAGCTCCTATCCCCGGCATTAACTGGGGAAACCTCAACCTTGTATTCGGCTTTTTGGCCAACATCGATTTCCTTTTGGACGTTGGCGCCAAATTCGATTTTGCTCACAGGGATGTCAATTACTTTGACTTTCAATGAGGCTGTTTTAAGCATGGAAGTTTCCACTTCAATGGTTGCTTCCCCACTCTTAAGAGCGGTGATATAGGTGGCTTTGCCTTGCTTGGAGGTCGATAAAACGCTTGTGTCAGAGATGCTTTTCACGGTGAATGTGTCTTCGAGATAGATGGCTGGAAGAACGTTCTTCACTTCAAGAGGCTCTTGATCGCCAACATAGAGAAGGGCTTCCCCTTCCCCTAGGTTTCGAAAGCCCGATGTGTCAATTTCAAAGCTTTGAATCAGGTAATCCGATTTGTCTAAAGCCTCATTATCCTCCTCGCCTCTTCTTCCGTAAGCAAGAGAAAAGGAAGAAGATAGATTTTTACGAGGCGTTGCGGATGCGGTCAGTTTCTTATTCTCCGCATCATAATCAGAAGCGTCGTATTCCTTGATGTCATATTGCCCAGCCGTCAATTGATCGTTATTGTCGAATGTGAAGCTCAAAGCGTTCTCGTAATATTTTTTATCGTAGGAAACAGAATCATCCAAATATTTCGTCTCAAAAGAGTATTTGGTTAAATCGTCTTCTTTTGCGATGCTCGCTTGCATTCCTTCTTTAGCGCTATCGAAGCCATAGAAATACTTGCCCTTTATAATCTCTTTTACAAGGTTTGAAAAACCATAGACAACGTTGTTGTTCCAATCGTAGCGGGCAAGTTTGAGGTAATTATCGACTTTTTCTTGCTCTAAGTCTTCGCCTACCACTCCTATTTCCGTATCCGTAACTTTCTTATCCGTCAAAAGGAGGTCTCGCAAAGTGTTTCCTTCCATATAGAATTTTTCTTTGTTCGTTTCGGAATAATTGATCTGCAAAGAATCCTTATAGACTTTGAAGGTCGACGTATCGAAACTTCCACCGACAGCGTTTTCTTTTTCCTTGGCTAAAGACGTTTCCAAAGCGGTAGCCGCTCTAGAAAGATAATATTCATCGGCCGTGACCACGTGGAAGGAAACGGAGTCTTTCAGTTCCGTCCCTGCAAGAGTGGCGGTGATTTTCGCTTCGCCTTTCTTAAACGCTTTGACAAGCCCGCTTGCGCTTACGCTAAGAACCTCTTCATTATCGCTTTCAAAGGAGACCGTTGCTTCCTCGAAATTCGTTTCATAGGTCAATTGCAGGCTATCTCCGACTTTTAGTTCGGTAACTTCCTTATGCAAATTGAACGTGTACTCTTTGGAGGAAGAGGAGGAAGAGCTCTCTTTCTCAGATGAGGAGGCCTGCTCGCTAGAAACCTCGCTTACGCTAGGCTCCACGCTTGTCTTTTCGTTTTCGCTTACGCATGAGGGCAAGAGGGCGCCTGTTGATAAGAGCATGCTAAGTAATATCAGTTTGTTTTTCATAAAAACCTCTTTTAAATGGGCATATTGTAATACCCTTTTGAAAAAAGGAAATCTTTATTTTAAAAGAAAGGCGGAAATATTCATTTAATTGACGATTTTTGTTTTGTCATCTAAAAATGAAAATAGACACATAATTATTTAGTTTAACTTTATTTTAGATATGTTTTATAAAATTTTATTTCCTTAATTTGACTACAAAAATTTGAGTAGAAATGACATTGCAATTTCGGACATGGATCGCGATGCTTTGCGTTTAAAGAAGCCAAGCGCATGTTTGAAACTTTCTTCAAAGCCGTCCGCTTATCGTTGAATTGCGTGTTATTCTTCCAAAAGATTATAAAAGAATGGGATGGCTCAAATTAAAAACCGCTCTCATAAAAAAGAAAAGTTATCTTGTTTTGCTCAAAAAACTTTGAAGTCTTTCACTTTGAGGATGGTTGATGATTTCTTTAGGATTCCCCGATTCGACGATAAGGCCTTTGTCCATGAAGATGACTTTATTGGCAACGTTTTTGGCGAAGTTCATCTCATGGGTGACGACGATCATCGTCTTTCCTTCGTTCGCAAGCTTTCTCATCACGTTTAAAACTTCTTCGACCATTTCTGGGTCGAGGGCGCTTGTCGGTTCATCGAATAAGATGATTTCGGGGTTTATGGCTAAGGCTCTGGCGATGGCGACACGCTGCTTCTGACCACCGCTAAGCTCATTGACCCGATAATTCATGCGGTCTTGCATATTCACGAGGGTGAGATATTGGATGGCGATTTCTTTCGCTTCGGCTTTTTTGCGTTTCAAAATCAGTTTCTGAGCAAGCATGACGTTGTCTAAGACATTCATATTGTTAAACAGGTTGAAAGATTGAAAAACCATCGTGATTTTGCTTCTTAGCGCGTTAAGCTCTTTGTTATTCGGGATGATTGGATGATCGTTTTTAATAGACGCCTGGTATTTTTCATTATCAAGATAATCAAGCTTGCTGAGCCCTTTCTTTCTAACCGCGTCGTATTCTTTTTTGGCCTCTTTGATGAGTTTCTTTAAGCTTTTGTCCGATTTATCTTCAATATATTTGTTTTCATATATGGCTAAATTGTCTTCCGTCTCAATCAGCTTTTCTTTGTATTTCTCTTTATCTTCTTGATATCGAAGGGTATCGATGAAATCATCTTTGCATCTTGAGATATTGAAATAAGTCTTTCCTTTATAGGTCAGGCTCCCACGTGTGGGCTCTTCTAAAAGATTGATGCAGCGAAGAAAAGTAGACTTACCACTGCCACTAGGGCCAATAATCGCGATGACATCCCCTTTATAGACATCTAAGGAGATATCTTTCAGGATTTTATTGGTATCGAAGAATTTCGCGATATTTTTGATGCTAAGAATCAGTTCTTTGTCATTTTCCATAGATGTATCTCCTCAAAAGCCTGAAAGGATTCAAGGAGAATTTCACTCCATTTAGCTTTTTCTCGATGATTTTTAAGATGAATGAAGCGAGCAAAGTCATAATCAAATAAACGATGGCAAGAATCAAATAGGCTTCCATAAACGCGTACGTCGAACCGGCAATGAGGTTCAAGCGATAATAGAGTTCCGTAACGGAAATGACATTCAAAACGCTAGAATCCTTGATATTGACGATCAATTCATTTCCGATGGTTGGCAAAGCGTTCTTAAGGGCTTGTGGCAAAATCACATGAATGCTTGTTAAGGAAGAACTTAAGCCTAGGCTTCTGGCTCCTTCGATTTGGCCGATATCCACTCCGTTTAACCCACTGCGGATGATTTCGCCCATATAAGCTGCCGTATTGAAGGTGATGACGATAAGGCCCGCAAACATCCATCCATTGAAGACATTGTTGATCTCGCCTTCAAAATAAATGTTTCCCCAATTGATTCCGATAGCGGAGCAGCCGAACTTAAAAAGCAAAGCCTGAACCATCATCGGAGTGCCTCTAAGAAGGACGGAATAGACGTTGCAAAAGGCTAGGCAAACCCCTTTGAGAATCTTGATGATGAGCTTGTCGCTTTTTTTGATTTTGACATTTTTCCCATAAGCTAAAAAAACACCGAGAATCAGCCCAAAAATCGTTCCTAATAGGGAAAGAACCAGGGTGGAGAGAAGCCCATAGCCAATCAAGGCGAAATTCTCTCCCCAAAGCCTGCCTAATTTTTCAAAATCGATCATAATGCGCTTTCGCTGGATCTTGTGGCAGCCTTTGCCATCATAGAAGAGCGCTCTTCGGCACTTAATTTCGCTAGGGAGGCGTTTAGCTCTTCTTTTAGCTCCGAATTTCCTTTTTTGACGCCGATGGAAACGCTCAAGCCATTTTGATCTTCGCTGGATAAGAAGCCTTTATAATCGCAATAAAGGACCCTTAATTCGTTTTTGTTTAAATTCGTCATCGCCTCAACGACGGGAAGTTCAGCAGGCATGGCAAAGCTGATTCCGCCAAGGACGTCATTTGCAGCCAAAGGATAGGTCGCCTGGGCTGGGGAGTGACGGATTGCTTTATTTTGCTTATTGTGGACAAAGTAGGTTTCGATGAAATCATCCCCCACGACATTGGATTGGCAAACAAGAGATTTCCCATCGAATAAATTCAAGAGCTCATCATAGGACATGGGCTTTTCTTTAGTGCCTAAAGACTCGTCTACGTCGCTTGTTTTGATTAAGAAAGCAAGATCGCTTGTTAGATACGGGTCAGTGAAGTCGATGGATTCCCTTCTTTCATGGGTGTCGGTCATCCCAGCAAGAATCATATTGATTTCGTCATTATTCAAACTGGGTATCAAACTCCCCCATTCCAAGCGTTTGATGACGACTTCCTTTTTCAGATCTTGGCTCAGATATTTGGCGATGGCGATATCATATCCATCCGCAAATTCATTGGTTTTGTCAATCGGCAAAGTGTCCTCCGTGTTTTTGCTTGTCGTCCAGTTAAAAGGCTGGTAATTGCACTCCATGCCAATGACTAACACATCATTGCTCACGCTGGAGTGGTTGCAAGAAGTCATCATCGATAAGCCAGATAAAGCGATGATGCCCAACATGATTTTCTTTTTCATGCGAATTGTACCTCCTAAAAAAGATAGGATTGCATCGCTCGATGCAATCCTATTCCAATTTATAAGATATAACACCGATAGCGCCTCTAGATAATCTAGGAGTCTATGGGATTTTCTCTCATAGCCCAACCCAACTTAATGCCTTAAATTGGTTTCGGCGATTTTACCTTTCATTAGCTTCGTTAGATGCCTCTTCCGCTAATTACTCTTATGAATCGCGCCTCTATCAATCCGAGTTGAATTCTAAAACTCAAAGGCATATTGTCAATAAGAATTTCAACGAACCGGCTTTTTCTCCATTCATTGAATTTGCGCCCGCAAGTTTCCCTCATATGGAAGTCACTTTTCAAAAAGATGTTTTTTAAATTATGTTTCTGATTTATAACTAAATAAAGATTGGGGGAATTTACATGAAAATCTTTTACATCATCAAAAAAGTCATTTTGGTTTTGGCTTTTGTTCTGGCATCGTTCGCTTTCATCTTAGGAGGAATCACTTTAGCCTCTTCGGACACCGCTTTCAGTGTCGCAATGATTTCGTTTATCTTATTCGGCTTCATCGGATTTATGCTCTTTGATTCCAAAAACGACATCGCAAGAAGGATTGGCCTTGGCTTGACAACCGCCTTTATGTTGATTCAGCTTTATTTTGCCATCATGAGCATTGGAACATCGACTTCCGCTATTTTCGCTTTGGTTTCCGTTATTCTTTATGCAGTCTATTTCTTGATTGCTTTCATCGGCTTTATCGCTTTAGGCTCTCAGAAAACCGATGACCCTGAAACCGATCCAAGAGTCAAAAAGATTCTTGGTTGGAAGAATCTGCAAAAGGAAGGCATCATTTCCGCTGAAGAATTTGAAGCCAAGCGTCTTGAAATCCTTGGCATCAAAGCAAAAGATCAAATTAAGAAATAAGATAGAGAAGTCAGAAAAGTCACGGGAACGTGACTTTTTTTCTTTATTTAGAGAAGTTTTTAAATTTCTTCAGATGGAAATTGCCTAAAACCTTTTCCCAAGCAGAGAAACTTCTCCGCTTGGGAATTCGTTTAATAAGAGCGTCTCTCTAAAACGCCCATCTAAAAACGAAAGGAGTCTCTTCTTCTATTCAAAGGCCTTTGGGATGCTATAATTATGAAAGAAATAAGAGTCAAATTAAACGATCAGAAAACAAACAAGAAAGCCTTTTCCCAAGCTCTCAAAGCCGTCTCTCTTGATAAGAAAGAAGAAATCTATTACATCGATGGGGATGACAGCGATGTGTCTCTTTTTTCTTCTTATTCCGACGAAATCAAGCTATTGGAAGAGAAAACAAAGGCTTTTCAATACGAAATCCTTGATGAAGGGAAGGAGGAAGACAAAATCGTTTTCCATTTGTATTCCTCTTTTCAGAAGAAATTCATTCTCCTTACGTCGAAAAACGATTCTTTCGACGAATTTTTCTCTTTGAATGAGCGATATCAAAAAGATTTCGTCTGTTTTCAAAATGATAAATGGCTTGATAGAAAAAGCATCGGCACAAACCCTTTCTACAAAGGGGAAAAGAAAATAGAAGACATCTTCTGCGACGCTACAACGCTTGTCTTGGTCTCTTCTTCTTTTCTTGCCTTATTCAATGAATTCATCCTTTCGATCTCGAATTATTTCTTGAAACGGTTCGAGAGAAAAAACCAATCCAAGAACTCTTTTTTCTCGAATCTAAGCAAGAATTTATTTGCGTGGGGATCCTCTAAAGAAGAAAAGCCTTCGACGTTATTCGACGATTTGGTTTCCAAATTCGAAGTCGAATACCATCAAGGGCATTTCTCTTTGATATTAAAAGAAGGCAATGACGCTTCCTCTTTCATGTTCGCCATTCGTTTCTTCATTTCGCTCATCGATGATGAGCTGATTTTGATCCGATAAAAACAAAGATTAAATCCCTAAAAGGTCAACAGCTGGAAATAGCAAAGAAGAACGACAAGAAGTATTTGCAAAACGCTCAAAACGATTCCGGAAATCAAATAGAGATAATGGTGAAGGGCGTCTTCCTCTCTTATTTCTCGGAACATATAAGTAATAAGCAACGCCGGTCCTCCGAATAAAACGCAAAGAAGGATAACTTGATAATGCTTAAGCCCTTTTTCATCTCCGTTACGGAGCTTTTTCACATAAGAAATGCAAGATCCGTAGCAAATAATGAAGAGAACGATGGCAATCGGAAAAAATACGATGAATCTCATAATGGAATTATAAACAAAATAAAGTGGCCCGAAAGCCACTTTATGATAGGACTCATAGCTTATTTCTTCTTGAGATATTTCATGCTGTCTAAGCAGACGGCAGCCATGATGATGATACCTTTGAAGAGATATTGGATATTCACATCAAAGCCAAGGAAGGTTAAGCAATAAGTCATGCCTTGGAAGATGATTGTTCCCAATACAACGCCAGAAATCTTACCAATACCGCCAGAGAAGGAAACTCCGCCGATAACGCAAGCGGCAATGGCGTCTAGTTCGGTTCCATAACCTGTATTAGGGTTGGCACCTGCTCCTTGAAGAGCGGTTGCCGCACCACCCAAGCCATATAAAACACCGGCCATAGCGAAGACGATAAGAGTTGTCCAGAAAACCGAAACGCCACTGACGGAAGCTGCTTCTGAGTTGCCTCCGACAGCATACATGTTTTTGCCGAATTTCGTCTTGTTCCAGATAAACCATACAATCGCGATTACGATAACGGCGGCAATAATGATATTTAAATAGTTGTTGCCTTTTAGCTTTTTCGCAATGGATAGATCGGCATTGAAAGCCGGGTAAGAACCGTATCCAATCATGAATAAACCGTAAATCAGCAACTGGGTCGACAAGGTAGTGATGAATGGATGCATCTTAAATTTAGCGGTAAAGAAGCCTGCGATTGAAGAGAAGATGGTACAAAGAATGATCGGGACTAAGAAAGCCAAGATGACTTTAGGCACGATTGGCCAAGAAACGACATCAATGGTGAAACCAAAAGCGGATTTATATACCTCTCGGGCAAGAATCATATTGAAGAATCCTGCGCCTAATCCCGTCATACGGCCTACAGAAAGATCTGTGCCGCCTAGCAAGATAAGGCCCGCAACCCCTAACGAATAGAAAATCTTAACCGAGCTTTGTCCGAGAATGGACATGATGTTTTTGCTAGTGAAGAGATTTTTGCCAATTCCTAAACCATAGAAAACAGAGAAAAGGAAGAAGGCTACGACAATGAGGTTCAAAGCGTTTCTTAATAACCATGTCGATAGTTTGAATTCATAGGCATAACTACGAAGTTTATTTTCGAGAGTGCCCACAATGCTACGATGGCCATTTCTCGCCTTGAGCAGGAATCCGTCTTTTTCAAGATAAGCATCGTATTGACGATTCTTGATTTCTTGAATCTTGCCCTCATATTCGTTTTTCGCTTCCTCTAAAGCGGAATGATAGGAGACGCGGTTGGCCTTCGTGGCGATGGCGTTTTCCTTTTTCGCTTTTTCGAAATTCTTTTTCCCAATAGAAGCATTGGCGATTCTTTCCCCGTTTTCCTCTTTGAGTTTCTCTAAGGCAATCGCTTGTTTTTCCTTGATTTGAGAAAGGGTATCTAGATACGCCTCTTTTTCTTTGGCTTTTTCTTCCTTTGAGTTTAAAGAGCCGATTTTTCTTTCGTATTCGTTTTTCGCTTCCTCTAAAGCGGAATGATAGGAGACGCGGTTGGTTTTCGTGGCGATGGCGTTTTCCTTTTTCGCTTCATTTATAGCGTTTTTATCGTAAGCCGTATTCCGAATTCTTTGAGCGTTTTCCGCCTTCAGCTTTTCTAGGACAAGAGCTTGTTTTTCCTTGATTTCGGCTATTTTTTTCTGATACGCCTCTTTTTCTTTGGCTCTATCCACTTTCGCTAAAGCGCTCTCTTTAAGATAATAGGCTTTTCCTTCTTCATTGGCCGCTTTCGAAGCCTCTTTGACAATGGATTTTACTTGTTCTCTGTTGGCTTCTTTGACTTTTTTCGCCTCTTTGATCAGTTTCTTATCTTTGGCGATGATTTTATCCTTCACGTCTTTTTCAAGAGTTTTGTTGGCTTTCACATCGCGAATTTCCTCTTTTAAAGCGATGATTTTGTCTTCCCCTTCTTTTCTTAAGGAAGAGAGCTCATCTAAGTATTTTTGATACTTATCATCGTTTTCAAAAGGATTGATGATTGTTTCGCTTTCCATTTCTATTCTCCTTTATAAGTATTTGGCACATAGTTTGAGCAGTTCTTCTTGGTTGGTGTCTTTGGTAATGACTTCTCCAGCAAGACGGTAATTGCTCATGACAAGGATTCTATTTGTAACGCCTAATATTTCAGGCATTTCCGAAGAAACCATAATGATGGATTTTCCTTCATTGGCAAGTTTGATCATAAGTTCGTAGATCTGATATTTTGCCATGATATCGATGCCTCTTGTCGGTTCATCCATCAAGAAGACATCTGGATTTCTTTCGAGCCATTTTCCAATGATGACTTTCTGCTGGTTGCCTCCTGAAAGGGAGGAAATCTTATCTTTGCTCGAATTGCATTTGACGTTCATTGCGGAGATTTCCCTAGAAGCCGCATTTCTCATTTTTGCATTGTCGATAATCCCAAATGTTTTGTATTTGTCGACATTTGCAATGCAAGTGTTGTAAACGAGGTCTTCCTTTCCGAACATGCCGTTGACCTTTCTTTCTTCTGTCACGAAGGCGAAGTTTTCTTTCATGGCATCTTTCGATGAATTAAAGAAGATACGTTTTCCTTTGTAATAAATCTCTCCGTCGGAAATCGTTCTAACGCCGAATAAGGCCTCTAAGAGTTCGCTTCTTCCTGAGCCAACAAGCCCATAGATTCCTAATATTTCGCCTTTACGGACCTCAAAGGAGATATTTTTCAAAAAAGGCGCGTATTTCGTGCAAAGATTTTTGACAATCAGAACTGGTTCCCCCGGTTTGTTTGTAAGGGGTGGAAAACGGGAATCCAAGCTTCTCCCGACCATCGCTTTGACAAGTTCGTCAAGATTCGTGTCTTTGACCGGCTTATCCAAGGTAACCATGCCATCACGAAGAATGAGGACATCATCGCAAAGCTCAAAGATCTCATCCATTTTATGGGAGATGAAAACAAAGCTAACGCCTTTTGCTTTCAGCTTGCGAATGATCGCGAATAATTTTTTGACTTCTCTTTCCGATAGGGAGGAAGTGGGTTCATCTAAAATAATGACTTTGGCATCGTAAGAAACGGCTTTGGCGATTTCAACCATCTGACGTTGAGAAACGGACATTTTTCTCATAACCGTCTTTGGGGATATGTTCATTCCCAAGCTAGCGAAGAGCCTTGTGCATTTTTGATTCATTAGGTTCTCATTGACAAGGACGTTCCCATAGGTTGGATATCTCCCTAAGAACATGTTGTCCAAGACGGTGCGATCAAGGCATTGGTTCAATTCTTGATGAACCATCGCAACCCCTTTTTCAAGGGCTTCCTTTGGCCCTGAAAAAGAAATGGCGTTTCCATCGAGTTTGATCGTTCCTGAATCGCGAGAATAAATGCCAAACAGGCATTTCATCATGGTTGACTTACCTGCGCCATTCTCGCCCATCAAACCAAGTATTTCGCCTTCCTTTAAGCGAAGGCTGATGTTCTTCAACACTTTGTTCTTGCCAAAGGATTTCGATAAACCATCTATTTCTAATACATATTTATCAGCCATAATCTCTCTTTTTCTTATAAGTAATGAGTCCACAGAACTGCTTCCGTGGACTCATTTTTAACGAATTGTTGTTTTATTTCGCAAGGTCTTTGAAATAATCGACAATCATTTCTCCTTGCAATTTTCCACCTTGAATAGCATCGAATCCAACATAGTAGATGGATTTGAAGCGGCTATCCTTCATGACTTCCGTATCGGTTGTTCCATCCGATTTGGTTCCTTGTCTATTCCAGAAGATGACTGGTTTGGAGGTTGGGGCTTCAGCGGTTGCTCCCGTTAAGCTAGCAATCTTATTAAGATAGGCTTCCGTTCCGGTTGTCTTAACCATGTTGATGATATAAGCATCATATCCGGTAGCTGAATCTAAATAGCCCATCGTCTTCGTATCATCACTGCCATCCCCTTTAGCTACGGTTACATCAAAGTTAAATAAATCCTTATAGTGGTTGAATAAAGGCTGCATCGAAGAATTCAAGAAGTTATCGCTCTCACTGTAGTAAGATTGCCAAACTTTTGCTCTCTTTGTCGTGCCTTTCTTAACGCCTTTTTCAGCCAAGTTTGTGATATCGTCTGTCATGAAACTTTCGACATTGTCCTTGGTGACGGCAACGTTATCGACTAATAAGCTATGTGCAGCGTCGCTATAAGTGACCTTCGAAGCAATCTTTCCGTATCCGCTTGTCGATTCTTCAGTAAAGCCCTTTGTATAAATATCTGCGCCAGTTAATCCATCAATGGCGTTTCTAGCGGTCATATAGATGGCTGCGGCTTGAGCTGGGGCGTTTTGGTTAACGGTTCCCATGATCTTGCCTTCTTTGATATAGGATAGAGTGGATTGGTTCGAATCATAGCCGAAAATAGGCATGCCCTCAACCCAGTTTGTGGCGCCGATTGCACCTTCTGCCATGCCATCGTTATTAGAAACGAAGAAATCGATGTCATCATGGCCATTAAGCCAAGCTTCGGTGGTTGTCGTTGCTGTTTGTTGATCCCATGTGGCGCCAGCTGTGGATTTTTGCTCGCCGCTTTCGACTTCATTCACTTCGAATGTTGTTTCGCCTAATTTAAGGGAGCCTTTGACGGCTTTCTCATTATTGGCATTGGTATCGTGCGTTGTAGGGCGAGTACCTAACGCTTCGCGAATGCCGGCTGTACGAGCAGCCGAGTCGTTATGGTCGATTTGGCCGATTAATAAGGCGTAATTCAAAACCTTATCTTCGCTGGCCTTTTCCCAAGACCAGGTTCCTGCGCTTTCGCCGCACGAAGCGAGAATTGTGCCCAGAGCGGATAATGCGAGTAATGGAATTAAACGTTTTTTCATGTTTTCTCCTTTTATAATTCCTTAGCGCCACTTCTTACGAATATGAGCGCCATTTGCATTATGATTTTCGCTAGAAAGCGCTTTCATAAGAATGGAAAAAACTCTAAAGAATTTGTAATAAACTCTACAATGTAAGCGCTTAGATTTCGTTTTATCGGGTAATTTTTGCGCCTTTTACTTTGTAAAAATTGCCATGGACGATGACTTCATCGCTAAAAGAGGGCATCTTTAGGCCTTCCACAAGATTCGTATACAAAGAAGAGAGAATCTGCGCTTGCAAAGAAGCATCGTTTAAAACGGTTCCCAACATATAGCTTTCTTCCACCGCTTTTCTTCCTTCTTCCGTCCCATCTACTCCGACGATAGGAAAAAACTGCTCTATGAAAGGGGCATTTGGATTCATGATGCTTTTAAGATAACGTATCGCCCCTATTGCCATCGCGTCATTATTGGACAATAAGAGTTCGATGTTATCTCCATTTAGAATCATTTTGCCCATTTCTTCGTAGCCTTTCTCTTCTTCCCAATCGCAGTAGGCGACTTTGATTAAATCCACGTCAAAACCCAGCTGGCGCAATTTATCAATCGAATATTTGCTTCTATTTAAGGCATCTTGGTGAGAGAGTTCTCCACGGAGAATGGCCACTTGAAGCTTCCCATCGTTGTTTTTATCGAACTTTGAGCCTTTAAAAGAAGAGGCGTCTTGAAAATAATCCGCCACGATTTCCGCTTGAGCCTCCCCTTGATATTCCGCATAAGCGCCTACGTAATAGACATTCTCTTTAGCCCAGGCGTTGCTTTCCATATCCTGAAGAAGGGGCTCGCGGTTAAAGAAAAGAAGAGGGGTGTCTTCTTTTTGGGCCTTTTCGATTAAGACGCTTGCCGAAAGCCTATCGTATATGTTTAAAAGAATCGGTTTGTGGCCATTCTCTTCCAAAAGGCTTACGAATTGGCTGTTTTGAAGGCTTTGTTTCCTAGAGGCTACGTATTTTCTTAAGGAAATGTCTTTTTCATGAAAAGATTCGCTGATTAAAGAAACCAATGAATTGATGAAGGGATCGTTGTCGGTGTAAAGAAATACGTTCGCGTCTTTCTCTTCTTTTTTGCAAGAAGAGAGGAGAAGCAAAGGCAAGAGAGCGAAGACCTGATGTTTTTTCATTTTTCTTCTCCTTTCAAAGGAATCATGATGTGAACCGTCGTCCCTTCATCGAGCTTGCTTTCAATGTGGATGTCGGCTTTTGGCCCATAATAAACGCGAAGACGCAGATAGACGTTATGCAAACCGACCCCTTTGGCTTCGTTTTCGCTTTTCATTGAATTTTCAAGCTCTTTTCTCGTCTCTTCTAGCATCCCATAGCCATTATCGGAGACATCTAGATAAATAAAGCCGTCTTTTTTGTAGCCTTTTACGAGAAGGGCCCCCTTCACTCCTTCTTTTAGGCCATGATAAATGGCGTTTTCGATGATTGGCTGAAGGATCAATTTAACGACTTTTGTCTGAAGGATGGTCGGATCGATGTCAAAAGAATAGTCAAAAGCGTCACCAAAACGAAGTTTTTGGATTAAGAGATAATTCGTCGCATGTTCAATCTCTCTTTGAAGGGTGATGATGTTTTGCCCTTTGGAAATGGAGATGCGGAAGAAACGCGAAAGGGCAACGATCATTTTTTCCGCTTCGGCGTTTTGGTTTTTGTCAATCAAAGCAATAATGCTATCAAGCGTGTTGTACAGGAAATGGGGGTTTATCTGATTTTGAAGGGCTTGCAATTCGCTTTTTCTTTGCTCTTCTTGCTCATGGATGAGTTTTTTGGTCAAATCGTTTATGCGCTCAATAAAAGCTTTAAAAGAATCGTCCAATTCCACCACTTCTTTCGATCCTTGGATGTTTAGCCGTTTCGAAGGCATGTCTTCCAAAGTGACGATTTCGCTCATTTCTTTGCTCAACAAGCGAATCGGCTGAACGGAATGCTGGATGACACAGAAGAAAATAAGCGAGCCAAGCACCAGCAACGTTCCTCCAATTAAAAGAATGGTGATGCTAAAAGAAACGATCGCCTCTTTGATTCCATCGCGGTTTAAGAAAACGCCTAGACGCCAGGAAGTGTTCGAAATGGAGGAAGCGAACACGAAGAAGGAATGCCCCCCTATTTCATATAGGCCATTCCCTACGACGAATTCCTTTAAAATGGCTCTTTTTTTAGCTAAATCATTTGACAAAGAGGAGTAAACGATCTGGTAATCCTTGTCATAAATAAGGAAGCTGCCTCCTTCTCCTAAGGCTGTTTCGCTTAATGAATCAACGATGGAATCAAAAGAAAAATCGATATGAAGCACGGCATCCCAATTTTCATTTCTATCATAGGAGGCATAACGGGAAAGGGAGAAAGAATAAGGATATAGAGGATTTTGTTTTTCCGGAAGGGTAAGAATCGGAATCAAACGATTCTCCTCTGTTTGGTAGGTCTGTCGAAACCACTTCTCCTCTTTGACGTTCTGATATTCTTTGACATTGCCAGCATAGGCGAGCAATTCACCGTTTGATGCCTTATAGAGGGAGAGGGAGATGACCTCCTCCCGAAGAGCGATGACATTGCTAAAATAGTCATTCATTTTCGCCGTGAATTTATCTTCATCGTCAATGGCGTTATAGGAATAGATAATCGCGTCTGAGTTTCTTAGGATTTGCGAGAAATAGGAATCGTAGGTGCCTAGCAATTGCTCCCCGGTCGTCTGAAGGTTCTGATTGGAGGTGGATAGGACGTTATTGCGGTAAAGAAGAATGGCGGTTGTTTCCGTAGCCACAAGCAAAAGAAAAAGGATACCTCCCAATACGGATAGCAGTGTCGTATAAAGGGAATGCGGTTTCCTCATTTTTTACGATACTCCTGAGGGGAAACTCCATAATACTTTTTGAAGCAGTGCGAGAAATAGTATGGGTCTTCGTAGCCGATTTCATGGGCGATTTGCGCTAATTTATTGTTTGGGTCCGCTAAAAGACGTTGGGCCGTCTCCATTCTTTTCTGCGTCAAAAGGCGAGTAAAGGAAGTTCCCTGTTTTTTTAAGATGGCGAATATATAAGAATTGGAGTAACCCAGTTCTTCGGATAAGGATTCGATGGAGATGCCGCTTTCTCGATAATGCTCATCAATGTAGTTTTTCATATGAAGAAAAGCGGTATCGATCCCCGTTAAGCGGGTTCCATTATTGATTTCGACGATTTTATCGATAAGGGCATTCAGGAATTCCAGAATGCTCTCTTTGCCTTTCTTGGCATAGAACTGATTCATCAAATCAATATGGGAATGATAGGTCTCATAGAGTTTATCGATGGAAACGCATCCTTTTAATATGGAGGCAATCAAATCATTCAAAACAAGAAAATAGGAGTCGCGGAACTCGATATTGGAGATGTTATCAACGATTTTCTTTGAGAGTTCTTTTGCTTCGGCGCTCTTTCCGTAAAGAAGGGCGTTCACGATGTTTTTATAATCGCTGTCATCCACTTTGCCGATTTTCTTTTCTTTGGAAGCAAGATCGCCATAGAAAAGAACCAATCCCTTTCCCATGATGGTCCGATATTCGAGCGCCCATTTCGTGTGGCGAAACAGTTTTCGATAAGAAACCATCTCTTTCTTTGGCTCGGATATTTCGCTTACGGCGCAGGAGAAAGAAATGGAGCAGGCGCGTTTTATTTTCGCTAAGATGGTCGTAAGAGGAAGCTCGAGCTCCTCGTTATGGAAGGGTTTCTCAGAAAGAAAAAGAACGCCAAGTGAGGTTACTTCCCCGAAAGTGAAGAAATGGATGTCTTTGCGGAAGAGCTGTCTTAGGTTTTCCTCAAGATAGTAATGCGCCATTTCCAATTCTTCATAACCCAAAGAATCTTCTTCGGCATCCGGATCGAATAAGGCAAAGGCGATGTATTTGTCTTTTAAGGCGATGCCGTCATTTTTCAGTTTTTCGTCGAAGGCCTCGCTAATGCATTTCAAGGTTATGAGCTTCAAAAGGTCGGCATTTTGCTCCGCTTTCAAAAGAGCCTCATTGTCTTCTTTTGCTTTTTCGATATCCTTATCGATTTGATTGGTGGTATCTAAGCGATCTTTCGCTTTAGCAAGAGCTTCTTTCAATTCCGAATAAGAAAGGGGCTTCAAGAGATATGCAACCGCATCCAGCTGGATGGCTTGCTTAGCGAAATCGAAATCGTCGAAACCGCTGAGAAAAATAATCTGGATAAGAGGATAATGCTCTTTCAGGTTTTTAGCTAATTCCAGACCGGTGACAAAAGGCATTTTAATATCCGTTATAAGAATGTCCACATCGGATAAAGAATCTATGTCTTCGAGAACGTCGTATCCGTTTTGATAGGAGGCCTTTACCGTGAAGTTGTCTTTCTCTTTTTCTAGCAAAGAAAGCAATCTGGATCTTGTGGCTTCCTCATCGTCTGCGATTATGAGTTTATACATTTCTTTGACCTTTGTATAAGGATAGCACAATTTTTTTCTTTTGAAACGAGTCCGCTCTTTTTGGATATTTGAGGGGTTGGAGGTCCCGATCTTCGAAAGCTAAAGCCTATTTGCCGCACCGATGGATTCACGGTATTCATTGCCCAGGAAATCCGTCGGCTTGGAATCAATGGAGATGCAATTGGCTGGATCGAATAATTTGCTTTCCTTCATCAAAACGAATTCTTTTGCCTTATCCATCCCGATTCTTTCTACAAGAGAGTCGCCGCATATCGTTTTCGGCTTTGGGTTAAAGGAATCGAAGTTTTCAAGCTCTTCAATATGGGCGATTTCTTTCTCGGAATAAACAACATTGCACTCAGCAAAAAAATTCGTTTGGTTTCCGAGTTTCAGCGAAGGATTCTCTGATGTGCAGTAAATCAGGTTGTTATAGAAATTCATTTTGCGATCATTGTTGATTTCAAGAAGAATGGGCGAGGAAACGGAGGTGGAAACAATCGTGTTGTTATAGCATTCCATGTTTCCGATGTGATAATTCATGTATATGACGCCTTTTTTGCCTAAGTCATTCACCGAGACGTTATACCGCAATATCACTTCATCCGAAGTGGTTTTGGAAGTCGAGTTGCAGTTTAAAAACAAGCCGAAAGAGTTGTCGTGGGAATAATTATATTGGAAGAGGACTCTTTTGCTTTGCAAGTCGGAATCGAGCATAGCTCCATCTTGGATATTTCCATTTTTTTGCTGGGAAGCGAGATTCCTGTATCCCTCGTTTCTTTCCACGAGAATGTTCTCGACATAGGAGGTGACGATGCTATTTCCCGCTTTGCAAGTCGTTGCCGTATCATGAACGAGATTGTTTATGATTTTGCTATTGAGGGAATTTCTAAGAAAAATGGCATTCTTCGCGATGTCATTTATTTCGTTGCCTTCAAGTGTCAGATTGGTATGGGCGTATTGGCTGAAAGAATCATCATACGGCGATATCTTTTCGACTTTCGTGCCTCTTACTTTATACCAAGTGGCGATTCCGACATTGGAGACCCTTTCGATATGGCAATTGCGAACGAGGAAATCGTTGCTTCGAGCTTTGCCATCCTTGCTCCATAAATGTATTCCGCCCGTTGTTTTTGAAGCCATGCTCATGCCCGCATTTTCCGCATCGCTTATGCCGTATACATCGTGGATATAGAGATTCTCAAGATGAATGGAATCATAGGTCTTGATTTCAGCGGTGTCGCTAGATAGTTCCACCAAAACACCCCTACGATCCCCCTCTTCTTTTGAAGAATCGAAGATCTCGAAGTCCCTGAAAGTCAAATAAGAGCAATTTTTGATATAGACAATCCCCGTCCCTAAATGATTGTTTCCATCAATCTTCGGGAGGGTGCCTTCCCCATAGGATGAAATGAGAATCGGTTTGTTTTTTTCTCCGTGGATGTCCATCAAAGATATTCCGCCGGAGAAAGAGCTGCCTTTTTTGAAAAGAAGCCTATCCCCCGCTTCAAGCTTGATTTTCTTTATGTCCTCGAAAGAAGAAAAAGGAGATTCCATGGTTCCGTTTCCGTTTTCTTTTGAGGAATCGAAGAAATAAGTCGATCCATAAACGATTTCCGAGCTTACTTGCTCGTTGCTTTCCTCTCTTTCTGAAGAAGAGGGGTCACCGCTCTCTTGAAAGGCGCTTTCTTCTTTTTGGCTGCAGGAAAAAAGGATCAAGGAGAGCAAAGCCAAAGCGAGAGATCGTCTTTTTTTCATTGCCTGTTTCCTTTGGGGCGGAGTTTATTTTTCCTTTTTCCTTTGGAAGATTTTCCTAAAGGCAGGGATTTCATCGTAAGCGAGAGCGAAAGCAAAGAAAGCGACGCTCAAAGAGAAAATCGTATCGACGGCGATGCTAATGCCGTTTAAGGCACTGATCCATGGAGGGGTGACATTACGGAAGATAGTCGAAACATCTATTCCATTCATGGCATTGGAGCGAAGGACGGTATAAAGAATGCGATGGGCTTCTTCTCTCATGGCATTCGTGAGTTTCCCATAGCCTTCTTTGTATTGGTATAAGGCCGATTTATCCGCGCTTATGGCATTATCTCCATCAGGCAAAGCGCATCCGCCTAGAATTCCCCCAACCATATCCATATAGCCGCCTTGCCAGTAATCGGATACGGCAAACCCGCTCATGCCGAATTCTTTTCTTAAAACGGAGTTGATGAAGCCTTGTTGGCTCGTCCAAATGACGCCGATTCGGTTGAAACCGGTCATAACGTTTTCGGCATTGCCTTCTTCGATGGCGATTTGGAAAGGCTTTAGATATATCTCGCGGATGCTTTGCTCATTCGCCCAGGTGTTCACCCCTTCTCTGTTCTTTTCTTGATCGTTTAAGATAGCGTGCTTCATATAGACATAGACGCCCATCTTATGAATGCCTTGCACTTCTTTCGCGGCGATTTTTCCAGCAAGGGTGCCATCTTCCGATGCGTATTCAAAAGCGCGCCCATTATAGGAACCGCGATGGATGTTGACTCCTAAGCCATATAAGCCGGAATAGCCTGCCCACAAGCAATCTTCGCCAACATATTCGCCTAATTCTTCCGCTAAATCGTCATTTCTCGCGGCCGCCAATAAGGAAGGAGTCGGATAGGATATCGGCGAGATATCCGAATCGGGATCGTCATAGAGGAAAGTGAAGCGGTTTGTGGCAACGGTCGCATTGTCCTCGTAGCTATATGAAGTTCCTCCGACAGGCCCTAAGGCTCCGTTGCCGTCGATGGTTTGCGGTTTGCTTATGCTTTCTAGGCCGGATGTTTTTCTTAAACCGTTTGAAAGCAGCATAACCGTATCTTCGAAAGTCAGCTGATTCAACAGCTTTTCCCACTCTGGGTCATCGTAGTCTTTGTAGAATAGGTTGCCTTTTTCATCCATCGACATCAAAGAGGCGAGAGTTAGGCCGTTATCCTCTCCATAGGTGGGATTCGGAACATCGTCAGGTTGGATTGTCTCGGACTTTTTCTTTCCATCCTGAATCATTTCCGCATTGGTTTTCACTTTTGCGTTATTAGGAAGTTTGGCGTTATTTTCATTTAAGCCGAATTTCACCGTGTCGTTCCAATTTGAACGGGTGATATAAGTGACGGAATTCTCCCCTTTATGCTCATAAAGATTCAAGTCCGCGTTGTCGAATTGATTTGTGATGGCTTCGCCGGTGGCTTTGCTATGAGAATACAAGGAGTCGGAGAATTGTTTGTTGAACTTATGGGTCAATTGGGCGTTCCCGTTGCCATCCATCCCATCGGATGCGTCAAAGCCTTTCGCCGCAAGGATGTTATTCAAAGCATCATGGGCGTTTTTGCCAGTCGCAAAATAATAGTCTCCTTCATCGAGTATGTAGGTTTTGGCCTTATAGGAATCATAAGAAGCCAATTCCCTTCCTTCGACTTTGACGGTAAGCGTCTCTGAAGCGCCAGGCTCTAGCAAAGAGGTTTTCGCATAGTCAACCAGTTCGATGGAGGCTTTTTCGATGTGATTGTCTTTATCGTATTGGGTGTATGGCTTTTGAAGGTAGAAATCCACCCCTTCTTTGCCAGAAACTTTGCCGGTGTTTGTTACTTTGACGGACAATTCGTAAATGTCTTCTTTCGAATTTTCCTTGACTTGGAAATCCGAATAAGCGAATGTGGTGTAACTTAGACCATATCCAAAAGGGTAGGCGACTGCATCTTGATAGAGGAAGGCGCCGACGTTATCCGTTTTTAAAATCGTGTCCTCATAACGAGTTTCCGTATAGCGATAGCCATTATAGATGCCTTCTTGATAGACGACGTAGCGGTTGCTTTTGCCGCCATTTGCCGAAGAGATTGGATCACCTTCGTTCGTGTAAGAGCCGAAATTGGCATACACTGGGTTATAGGCGTGTTTTTTCCAATAGGTGTCGGTTAATTTGCCGGACGGATTGGCTTTGCCGCTTAATATTTTGGCGATGCCATCCGTGCAATTGCTTCCGCCGATTCCAGCCCAAAGGAGAGAATCGATTCCATATTCCTCTAAATCGACATAGTCGCATTGCACTTGGTTGACGCTATTAAGAAGAACAATGATTTTTTCTATGGTTCCATTATCCTTCAATTTCTTGAGATTTTGCAGAACATCGATTTCAGAAGGTGAAAGCTCTAGATAATTTCCGTGGGAATAATCGGAGGTGTTTCCGCCGGTGTTTTTTAAATCGGTAGCTTCGGTTCCGTAACGAGAAAGGACGAAAATGCCTGCTTCGGCTTGATCGTTTTTGCTATTTCCTATTTGGGCCCATTTCGCATCATTGATGGTGTATTTCGCGGCGTCAGAGCTCGTGTTCGTCGTATGATCACCATAATATTGTTTGTTGGCTGAATACCAATCCCAAAGACCTTGATTCACTTGGAAACCGTTCTTTTCAAGGCCGTCTTTCAAAGAGACGAATTCAGAGCGCTTTGCGAAAGAAGAACCGCCGCCTGAGTAAATATAATTAACGCTGGAAGAGCTGTATAAATTGATTTTCGCCCCTTTTGTCAAAGGCAAAGCATGATTCTCGTTTTTAAGAAGAACCGCGCCTTCTTGGGTGACTCGAGAGGTAGCGTCATTCGCATCATCCTGCAAATCCGCTATGGAGGAATAGTTGGAGAAATAATAGATGTTGTCCGCCTCACCTCCGGCATCCACTTTTTCTTGCGTCGTTTGACCCAAAAAAGCGGTTATGGCACCAGAATTATCCATGGCGATTTTTCCGCCAACGGTCGTAACGCCAAAGGCAAGAGTGGCTATATTCGCTATTATCTTTGCGAGTTTTGTCAATTTCATAATCCTCTCCTTTAGTTGTCTTTTCTACCTTTTAGGTAAATCGAGACATTCGAAAAAATGGCCGCCAATGAATAAAAGACGATGCATAGAATCACTTTGCCGTCAATTAAAGCGATCGCTTCAGAGGTAACGCCATTATAGAAAACGCCGCTAAAATACATGTAAACGTAAAGAATGAATAAAAGGAAGGTGACGAAATTCAACGCCCATAAGGCAATCGAGGCGAAATTGCTCGTTTTTTTAAAAAGCAGCAATCCGCCATAGACGGCAATAGCGACAAAAGCCGGTATCGTCGCCGATGCATTGCGATATTCTAATAACGTACCCGAAAACCCTAGATAAAAGATGTTCCCAAGGATAGCCAGAAGTATTGAGACAATGGCAAAATAGAAGCCAACCGTCTTATAAAAAGATGTATTAAGATATTTTTTCATTTATTTTACCTATTTAGCGGAAGCGCTCACGTCAACGTTGATTTTATAGGAGCCAACGGCTTTGAGTTTGAATTGGAAGGGTTTGGCATCGGCAGAAGAATCGAAATTAAACGTATAGGTGCCCTCTGCTTCTTTCGTTAAATCGCTGATGTCTTTTTTCTCCGCATTTTGACCCGTAATCGTGACGGAAGGGGTTTCCTTGCCTATATATTCGAATTTATAGGTGACGATTGTCGTTCCATCCTCCTTAGGCGCATAACGCAAATAGGAGTAAGCCTCTGTGCCACCATTATTGGATTTGATGACAAAATCGATTGTTTTGCCATCTTCGCTGATTTTGCGTTCGGATGTCTTGGATCCTTTTCCGTCAAAATAGAACCATTTTCCTCTATTCTCGTTTTGAAGGACCGTGGCATTATTCCCCGAAGTCAAATTAATACGCGTATCTTCCACCTCCGAATTTATGACATTTACCTCACAAGAGGTGGAGAAAGAACCTGAAATAGCCGTGATTGTAGCTACGCCCACCGAAAGAGCGGTCACTTTGCCATTTTCGACTTTCGCCACTTTTTCATTATTCGAAGACCATTCTACGACAGGATTATCTTCACCTGGAATTCTCGCGGTTAGGGTGAATTCTTTTTTGCTTTCATCGGCTAAATCAAGGGTCTTTTTCTTTTCGCTTAAATAGAGACGCTTTACCTCTCCGATTTCTTCGAAAACAGGGAGAACATCGAACTTGCCAGTGCATTTGAATTTAATGGAGCTAGGAGCGGTATCAGATGGATCGGAGGATTCAAAATCAAGCTCGACTTTATTGAGTCCTGCCGGATAGTCTATATCGGAGCCTCCATTGATGCTCAGTTTTGCCTCTTTCTCAGCATAGAAGTAGAGAGTTTCTTTATAGGAATACCCACCGGTTGCGTCTGGCTGATAGCGCAAATAGAAAAAGTTTGAGCCTGCCAGGTTTCCGTTTGCGTCTCCGACGCGAAGAATATTGACATTGATCAATCCGCCTTCGATTGTCGGAACGGACTCTATTTTGACATTCTCCTCATTTTCGCAAAGATAAACCCATTTTTTAGGATTTTTTGCCGAATCGATTTTTTTGCCCGCCATCAATTCCTCAGGATCCCCTGCTTCTTTGACGATCAAAACGCATGTGGCGTCAACCCCATCTTCATTAGAAATAAGGTGAATGGTGCTCATTCCCGCTTTCTTAGGGGTGACAACGCCATCCTTTATTGAAGCGATTGTCTCATCATCAATGGAATAAACTGCATCAGCGGATGGTACTCCTTTTAATTCCAAAGTTAAATTCGTGCCTATTGTTGCGATGACTTTTTTCTGAATGAAAGAGAAATCATTGGTGCGCACGGTGACAAGGCAAGAAGCGCTTAAGGTTCCGTTTGTGACGGTGATGGTAGCCTTTCCCCTCTTATGCCCCGTGACAAGGCCCGTTTGAGACACGCTGGCGATTTCTTCATGATCGGAAAACCAGGTGACATTCTTATTGTCATCGTTAACGGTCGCGGATAGCTGGTGGGTGTTTGCATCGCTAAGGGAGATGATTATTTCGGTCTCGCTTAGTTTAATCGAATGGCTCGTGACAAGGACTTTTATTTCCTTGGTTTGAAGAACGGTTATGCTTTTGTTTTTCCTTGCTTTAACCGTAATAACGGCCTCTCCTTCTCCAATAGCGGTAATCACGCCGTTACGGACTTTGGCGATATTTTTATCGGATGACGTCCAGCTTAATGTATACAGAGAGTCATCATTTGTCGTGGCCGTTATGGTTTCTTCTTGGCCGACATTTAAAGTAACCTGATTTTTGGAAACGGTTAGGCCTACGTCGGTATTTCCGATGTTTTGTTTGGAAGACTCGGCAGTTTCCCCTCTGTCTACTTTGCAAGAGGTTAATATCCCCCCGAATGTCAAAGCAAATAGCGAACTAAAAATAATAGCTTTTGTTTTTTTCATATTTTCGTCTTCCTCACAGGCATAAAAGATTATGAAAGCCCTTTCTTATTCAATTCTAATTGACGATAGGCAGAATAAATATTGCAATATTTGCTTATGTAAATGGCATTTTGCAATACAGGGGCGGCGTTATAAGCAACATTTGGCTTTTTCTGGCATAAGGGCTTTATTCACAAGAGAAGCTCTTAAATTTCCATTTAAAAATCCAGCATCAAAGCGATAGAAACAATGCAAGAATAAGAACGTAATCTTTTAAAATAAAAAGGCTGACGCTTTTTACTGCATCAAACCTATTCTTTCTAATGTGTATGATTACCTATATTGATACAATTTGCGTACACCCTTAAAAAGTGCGTAC
>ERZ808240.1004-NODE-1004-length-35863-cov-11.215287_pt1 | contig 35863 bp, 32 predicted proteins | sample MGYA00521084_ERZ808240 | MGnify/ENA primary metagenome ERZ808240 (study PRJEB31516, sample SAMN03275571) | gut metagenome | biome: mammalia-associated habitat; material: feces | host: Papio cynocephalus | place: Kenya | collected 2012-08-06 ... | reverse complement strand
CGGTCTATAAGGACAGTCATGCAAGCTTCGCATATCGTCAGTGCGTTCGTCCAAAATATGTTTTTCGTTGACACGCCGAGAGGCCCTCGATGGCTCGAGGGTGGACGGAAGCGCAAACCAGTACATGACATCGCGTACTACTACGAGCGACTTGGTGAGTACGCGCGGCTTGTCAAGCGTGCTTTCGTGCCGTACCGTCGAGCCCTCGCCAAGATTGCCGATGAAGTACGCGCCATTGGAGGGGCGGGGACGGTTCACGGCTGTATTGTCGACGTAGACTTCTATCGACACTTATTCGTGAACCCGTTTGATGGGACCGTGACGCCGTACGATGCAGACAACATGATTGACAAGGTCGTTTATGACAGCTTGCCGGCGATGTTGGCAGGAACGCCCTACGAGGGGCGTTGCATGAGCGCCATCGAGGGCGGGACGCTGCCTCTGCTCGGCGCTGTGGCGAGCGACCGTGCAATAGCGAAGGTGCCCGAGGTCGTGCTTGACACAAAGATGTACGATCCATCGCGCATTAAGCGTTCGGTTCAGTATCTCATCGATAAGGATGTCGTCCGCGTGTGGAACGATGACGTGTTCGGACTCGGAGACGATGAACCGCTCACACTCGATCAAGCACGAGGAGCATAGGCGTCACTGGGGGCTTGAGCGGACTTAAGACGTTATGGCTATCCCGGCGAGATGCAGTTTGAGGAGCATGCCTACTTCGAAGTGCCGTAAATTGTCTATGGCCCTGAGCAACGCGTTCTCGACCCTGCCGGGCTTAGGCCCGATAGAGGCTTGGTTTCCGGGGGCCCGTGGGGCTCTCTGATGCCCATGCCGTTCGCTCACCCCACCACGCAGCGATCTCTTCAGAGATTTTACTGATGCGACACTGTGGTGGCTTCCCGGTGAAGTCGCAGACAGCTCGCTACGTTTTGAGCACGTATCAGCTCAAAATCGCGTCGATATGTGCTCATAGTGCGGTGTTTGTCGTCTCGATGGCGTACCCTGGGACCACATCGGTAAAGAACGGAGCATCATGCCCGCAGCAGCTTATAGCCAAAACGTTCAAGGCGACACGTGGCGAGTCTCGTACAACGTCGTGGATTACTCTTCCGAGAAGAGCGAGTCCGTTGCCGAGCAGACTGGCGAGCTTCTCGTCTCGCTGTCCTCGGGTTTCCTCGATTCTTCCATTCCGTCTCGCGGAGGGTATCGGCCGGAGCTCGTCTACAACAACGTGAGCGAGGGCGTCTCGGTTCTGTCCCGTCTGCTTGACGAGCTTCGCTCGCTTCATGAGGGTGATGAGTTCTGGTTCGTCGTTGCCTTCGTCAAGCTGAGCGGAATTCAGCTTCTTCTGCAGACGTTTGACGAGCTCGAGCGACGCGGTGTTCGGGGCCGAATCATCACGGGTACGTATCTCACGTTCAGCGAGCCACGTGCGTTCAAGCGTCTCATGCGCTACAAGAACATTGAGACGCGCGTCTATAACTCCGAGCACGCGGGCCTGCACGTCAAGAGCTACTTCTTCATTCGCAGGGGCATCACGACGCTCGTTACGGGCAGCTCGAACCTCACGCAGTATGCGCTTAAGAACAACATGGAATGGAACGTCGCGCTTTCCTCGACGGACCAGGGTTCGCTTATCGAGGACGCCAAGGCCACCTACGAGCAACTCTGGAACAGCCCGGAGACCTATGAGCTCACGGACGATTTTCTCGCTTCCTATACCGAGAAGTACAAGCTCAAGAAGGAGAGGGAGGCCAAATCCAGGGTCATAGACGCCACCGAGACCACCGCTGGTCAGGTCATCGAGCCTAACGCCATGCAGAAGCAGGGGCTCCGGGCGCTTCGCGAGGTCCGTCGCGACGAGGAGCCTCGCGCGCTCATTATCTCGGCGACTGGCACGGGCAAGACATATCTTGCCGCCCTTGACGTCCGACAGGTTGACCCAGCCCCGCGCAGGGTTCTCTTTGTGGTGCATCGCGAGAGAATCGCTGCGTCTGCGCTCAAGAGTTTTCGCCGCGTGCTTGGGGATCGCTATTCCTACGGTCTGCTGACTGGAGGACATCGCGATCTGGATGCCACGGCCTTGTTCTCGACCGTTCAGACGCTTTCAAGGCCGAACAACTACAAGCAGTTCGCTCCGGATGAGTTCGACTACATCGTCGTCGACGAGGTGCATAGGGCGGGCGCTGCCGGCTACCAGCGCATCCTCGATTACTTCAAGCCCAAGTTCTTGCTGGGCATGAGCGCCACGCCTGAGCGAAACGACAACGTCGATGTCTTTGCCCTCTTCAATCACGTTGTGCCGTTCGAGATACGCCTCAATGACGCTATCGGCAGCCATCTTGTGACGCCATTCCATTACTTCGGCGTTACGACGGGGGACGAGACGGGCGACAACGTGGCAGCCGATCCTCAGGCGCTTGCGGAAAGGATCACCGAACAGTCCGATAAGTACGGCTTCTCGGGGCCACGCCTGAAGTGCCTCGTGTTCTGCTCCCGCATCGATGAGGCTCAGGCGGTTACAGGGCGGCTCCGCGAGCTTGGGCGCAGGGCTCTTTGCCTCTCGGGAGCCTCAACCGATGAAGAGCGTGAACGGGCCATCGGTCGCCTCGAGCAAGACGAGCACAACGACGACGCGCTCGAGTTCATCGTCACCGTTGACATCTTTAACGAGGGTGTGGACATACCCACTGTTAACCAGGTGATTCTTGCTCGTCCAACGGATTCTGCAATCGTTTTTGTGCAGCAGCTTGGTCGTGGTCTGCGCATTGATGAGCAGAAGGAGTTCGTGACGGTCATCGACTTCGTGGGCAACTACAAGTCGAATTACAACATTCCCGTGGCGCTGTACGGGGATCGTTCCCTTGAGCGTGAAAAGCTGCGCCGCCTCGTGGCGGATGGTGGCAATACCATCGTTGGGCCTACGGTCATTCAGTTTGACGAGATCTCACGCGAGCGCGTGCTGAGAAGCGTTAACAAGGCGAACCTCAACTCTGTGGCCTCTCTTGGCCGCGCCTATCGCAACCTGCGTATGAGGATGGGCAGGATTCCATCGCTTTCCGACTTTGCCCAGCTAGCCGAGGTCTCTCCGAGGCTCGTCTTTGAGAACAGCAACTTTGGTTGCTATCACGCCCTGCTCGAGCGTTATGAGAAGGACTATGCGATTCAGTTCTCTCGTGAACAGGTTATTTACCTGCGGTTTATTTCCGAGAAGCTTGCTGATGGCAAGCGGCCAGCCGAGCTTCTCGTCCTACGAGAACTTATGCGTGGGGATGCCAGCATAGGGGATTGCGTTGAGTGTCTCCGCTCTTTTGACAGGTTGTCCGGTCAGGAGATGTTTTCTCCGGAGGCATATGAGCACGAGGTCAGAAGCTCTGCCAGGATTCTCTCGCTTGACTTCTTCAACGCCTCGACGCGCTCAAAGCTTGAGAGCGTATGCGAATCCCCGGATTGCGGCGTCATAAGGAGGACGACTGAGTTTGTTGCCGCGCTTGAGAGCGCGGAGTTCGCGCGTCAGCTTGACGAAGTGATCGACTACGGACTTGGGCTTTGCAGAAGGGAGTATGCTGCTGACCACGATTGCAACCAGCGGCTTTGTCGCGGCAGGCGCTACTCTCGCGCGGATGCGTGTCGTTTGCTCTGCTGGGATAACGATGAGCATGGGACCATCAATGGTTACTCTTTCAAGACGAATGAATGGCCCATTTTCGTGACCTATAGAAAGGCGGATGAGGTTTCGGAGAGCGTCAAATATGAGGACGCGTTCGAGTCCCCCTCGCGCTTCATCTGGTTTTCTCAGAACAACAGGAGCCTTAAGAGCAAAGACTTCCAAAAGCTGAGTGCGTTCGATGCCACTACGCAGCGAATTCACCTCTTCATTAAGAAGGACGACTCCGAGGGACAGGACCACTACTATCTGGGAACGCTCTCGTTCTCGCTTGGCGATATCACCGAGGAGCTGAAGCCCGATTCCAGTGGAAAAGCCGCGCCGATTCTTCGCGTGCCATTTGCGCTTGACCATGCCGTGGACAAGGACACGTATCGCTATCTCACGAATTAGGCACAGATCGTGGATCTTTTGTCGCCGAGGGCTTCTTGCATCGATTGATCGATAGCTTTGGCTCGTCATCGGTCGGGCGGGAGGTCTTTGTGTGTCAGCGATGTGAACTTGAGGTCTGGTACGAGAAACGCTTTGCCGACGTCGAAGGACTTCGAGAAGCGGAGACGGGTTGTTGCTATCGCGTTGGCGATGGCTGGTATGTTTCCGAGGTTGATTTCGACGGCGCGTTCGCCTCTGCGCTCGAGCGAGAGCTATGGATGATTCTCAGAAATGCTGAGCTCATGGGGTGCTTTGACGAGGAGCTTGCTACTACCTTGCTGCTCGGAAGCGCCCCTGGATGGGCCGATTCTGAGCTCGAGCGTCTTCTCGCTGACGACTCCGCCGGTTGCTACTTTACGGAGGCGTAGGCTTCCAGGCATGAACTGCCTTGCGCAGATGCGCTTGCTGACGGCCTTATCGGCATCCGCTATCCTACTCGCGTGTGTCAGCGCGTGCGGGAGGGGAGGGCCATGGTCTCGGAGGCGACGCGCCATGTGATGCAGGCGAACAAATCCAAGAACACAAAGCCCGAGCTCAAGGTGCGCGCGGCCCTCCGCGCGGCTGGGCTTCCCGGCTATCGCCTCCACTGGAAGGCCGCCCCCGGCAAGCCTGACATCTGCTACCCCGGCCGCAAGGTGGCCATCTTCGTCAACGGGTGCTTCTGGCACCGCTGCCCGTACTGCGCCCTCTCCGCGCCCAAGACCAACGCGGACTTCTGGACCGCTAAGTTCGAGCGCAACCGCGCCCGCGACGAGCGGGACTGCGAGCTTCTCGCGCAGGACGGCTGGACGGTCGTCGTCATCTGGGAGTGCCGCCTCAAGAAGGGGCGCTTTGACTCCACGATGGACGAGGTCGTACGCATCGTTCGTGGTGCGGGCAAGGACACGCCCGCTCTTCCGGCGCCACATTCGAGAAGCGTTCCTGCTGCTCCAGACCTTACCTGGCCGGCGCTCGGTCGTGTCATAGAGATAGGATCTGCGCCGGCGCGCCTCCACCGTCAGCGGGCGCGGATGCTCAGGCGCCGCCATTAGTGCGACAATATGACACTAACGAACGCGGCTTGAGCCGGCGAGCGACTGGGGAGGTGCGGCATGGCGGTCTACGTCACGAGCGACGCGCACGGTCACGTGCGGGCGTTGGACGAGGTTCTCGAGCAGGTCTCGCTTGGGGCGGACGACGAGCTCTGCGTCCTCGGTGACCTCATCGATCGCGGCCCCGATCCCCTGGGCGTGGTCTCGCTCGTGCGCTCGCTGCCTCGCGCGCATGTGCTTCTCGGCAATCACGAGGACCTCATGATGTTTGCCATCTCTCGCACGGGCGCTCCCAAGGACGGCGCGTTCGACCTTTCCGGGCTCGACCGCGATGATTTCACCGACTGGCTGAACTGGATGCAGAACGGCGGCGCCGCCACGTCCGAGCAGCTGGAGCGCCTGTCTGCAGAGGAATACGTTGACTTCATGAGCTGGGTGGCTGGCCTGCCGCTTTATGCCACGGTGACGGCCGGCGGGCGCACGTATGCGCTGTGCCATGCGGGCATCGGAATCGCCGCCGCGCACGCATGGACGGGCGCGCACGCAGGCGAGGACCTCGAGGACCCCGCCGTTCTTGCCCAGATGCTCGCCGCCCAGCAGCGCGATGACCTGCTGTGGATTCGCGCCGATTTTTGGGGACGGCACACCGGACTCGTGGGGACGGACGGTCGCGGTCCCATCGTGGTTGCAGGGCACACGCCCTCACCTCTGCTTTCCATCTGTGCGCCCGATGAGGACGTTGCCTGCGTGAGCGACGAGGGCAAGGGGATGATCGCCCAGCTTGGCGCATGCGAGGCAACTGGTTGGGTGCCGGACCGCATCGACGTTGACTGCGCCGCCGCGAAGGGCGCTCCCGTGGGGCGTGTGGGCGTGCTTCGTCTCGACGACCTTCAGACCTGGTATGCGGACATCCGAGAGGGCGAGTAGCGTGGGCGCGCCCGCCGCGGCTGGGACTAGCCCCGCCGAGCCCGCGTGCTGCGCCTACGCGCGCGACTTCGTATGTGGCGCCGTTGAGCTCGAGGAGCTCCCATGCGGCTGGGTGCGCCCGTGGCGGTTTGTGGCTGGCCAACGCAGGGCACTCGCGAGTTGTCTCGCCTGGTATCCGGGCATTTTTCGTCAGATGGCTGCGTGCACCGCGGGCGTACGCCTCGAGTTCGAGACGGACGCGAGCGAGTTATTCGTCGAGGTCCGCACCGACCGCGAGCCCCGTGCCACGAGAAACGTGCTTGCGGGCATGAAGTCCCAGGTGGGAGACGCGAACGCTGCGCACGATGGCTTCTCCTATGACGTGGACGGCAGGCACAGAGACGGCGTGGTCATGCTTGGCCCGGTTGCGGGCTCGTACGCGGCGGCCGTTGGCTCGGCGGGCCATGACGGGCGGTGGGCCGCTGGCATCACGCTCGATCTTGGCGAGCTCAAGTCTCGCGGTAACCTCATGGAGCTGCCCGGCTTTGGGCAGAGCCACCGCGTGCGCGTGTGGCTTCCGGCGCTCAGGGGCTGTGAGCTGGGGCGTGTTGCCGGCAACGGCACGTTCGTGCGTCCGATTGCGGATGCGGGCGCGGGAGCGCTTCTCGTGTTGGGGGACTCGGTTGCCCAGGGCTTCACGACGGGAGACCCTGCGCTTGCCTGGCCCTCCGTTGTGGCTCGCGAGCTGGGGTTATCGCTCGTGAACCAGAGCGTGGGCGCACAGGTGTTCCAGGAGAGCGCGGTGGCTGCCCTGCCGGATGACGTGGCGCCTGAGCTCGTGATTGTTGCGCTGGGCGCAAACTATCGCTACGGCCGCTGCAACGAGCGGGTCGTGGCGCGAGAGATAGCTGCCCATCTCGAGCGCATTGACGAGCTGTGGCCGAGCGTCCCTCTCGTGGTCCTGAAGCCCCACGTTGGTTCTCGCGAGCCGGTTGCGGGCAGCTGCTTTGAGCGCGTGCCTGCCCTCATCGACGAGGCCATCGCGCGCGTTCGGCGCCGTCGCATGGCGGCGGGAGCGCCAGCGGTTCTCGCGCTGGCAACGCCTTGGCTGGACGATCGGCTCATCTCGGATGCGGACGGCCATCCCACGGCGGCCGGCGATGCGGTCATCGCGCGGTTTGTGCTGGGCGAGCTTCCCAAGCTCGAGTGCCGCTGCCTGGCCGAGACGGGCCGCTACGGTCGCTGCGGCGCGTGCGGCCATGATGCGGCTCATGCGACGTCTGCCAAGCGGGCGAAGAAGGCGAGGTCGAAGGATGCCACGAGAGCCGCGAGTCCCATGGCCCCCGAGGCGCCCACCCGCTCGCCTTCGGTCGAAGACACGCCGCTCGGCCAGACCATCTCCATGTTCTCCCTGCTAGACGAGTAGGTGACTGCTATGTCCTCGTTTGTGAACCTCTGCGCCCCAGAGCTCGGCCGTGGCCTTACGCCAGACGTGGCGAGTGCCGTTCTCGCCCAGCGGCGCTCCGGCGCGCTCAGCGAGTTTGCGACGGCCAACGCGGCCGCCATCCGCCGCCTGGACACCGAGCGCGACCGCGACACGCCCGAGCGTCCCGCCTACGTGCGCGACGCCGAGAAGATCATCCACCTACCGGCCTACAACCGACTTGCGGGAAAGACGCAGGTGTTCTCGCTGCGCGCCAACGACGACATCACGCGGCGCGGCCTGCACGTGCAGCTCGTGAGCCGCGTGGCGCGAGACATCGGCCTGTCGCTGGGACTCAACCTTGACCTCATCGAGGCCATCGCGCTTGGACACGACATCGGTCACACGCCGTTCGGCCACGCCGGCGAGCGCTTCCTGAACGACGTGTTCCACGAGCGCACCGGCCGCTGGTTCTTCCACAACGTGCAGAGCGTGCGCGTGCTCGACGTCCTGTACGGCCGCAACCTCACGCTGCAGACGCTCGACGGCGTGATCTGCCACAACGGCGAGTGCGAGCGCCAGGTGTTCGAGACGAGCGGCCTTGCGGGCTTCTCGGAGTTCGACCGCATCGTGGACGGTTGCTGGGCTACCGGGGAGGGTGCCATCGGGCACCTGCGACCCATGACGCTCGAGGGCTGCGTCGTGCGCATCTCGGACATCATTGCCTACGTGGGCAAGGACCGCCAGGACGCCATTGCCTCGGGCGTCGTGGACGAGGGCTCGTTTGATGACGGGCTTGGTAGTGCGTACAACACGTGGGCGCTCGGCGCGTTCATCGGCGACGTGGTGCAGCACAGCTTTGGCCGCGATCGCATCGAGATGAGCGAGGCGGCGTTTGCCGAGCTCGCGCGTGCCAAGCGCGAGAACTACGAGAAGATTTACAACGCCAGCGAGCTGTCGGGCGAGCTCTCGGGCGCGTTTGCCGAGCTGTTCGCGCGCGTGTACGAGCGCATGCTGGCAGACCTCGAGGCCGGGGACGAGAGCAGCCCGGTGTTCCGCCACCACATCGTGGACGTGGAGCGGCAGCTTGCGCACTACGGGCGGGTCTACGACTGGGAGAGCGACCTTGACCTCACGGTGGTGGACTACATCTCCTCGATGACGGACGACTACTTCGTGGCGCTGTGCGAGTCGCTGTTCCCCGAGAGCGCGGGCGTGTTCAGGCGTCGCGGGTACTTCTGCTAGCGGTGACAGATGGGGACGGGGTCAAACTGTCACCTCGGCTAAAGGTTTGTCGTGCCGTGCCAACGGCTGTGGCGCTTTCGCTGTCTTACAATCGTTCCCATGGATAACCTGTTTACAGAAGTCGAGCGCTACAAGCGCAACATGAACGCGCCGCTTGCCGTGCGCATGCGCCCGCAGACCCTCTCCGAGTACGTGGGCCAGGCGCAGGCCGTGGGACCGGACTCGTGGCTGCGCCGCGCCATCGAGCACGACGTGCTCTCGAGCGTCATCCTCTACGGGCCGGCGGGCACCGGCAAGACTACGCTCGCGCGCATCATCGCCAACACCACGCACGCCGAGTTCACCGAGGTCTCGGCCGTCACGGGCACCGTCAAGGACCTGCGCCGCGAGATTGACGCCGCGGAGAGCCGTCTCATGGCGCGCGGCATGCGCACGATCCTGTTCGTGGACGAGATTCACCGTTTTAGCCGCTCGCAGCAAGACGCGCTGCTCCACGCTGTCGAGGACCGCATCGTCATCCTCATCGGCGCCACGACCGAGAATCCCTACTTTGAGGTGAACTCCGCGCTCATCTCGCGCAGCCGCGTCGTTGAGCTGCAGCCGCTCGGGGACGACGACATCGCCACGCTCGTTCGCCGTGCCTGCGACTCGCCGCACGGCCTTGCCGGCGCGTTCGCCCTCGCAGATGACGCGCTCGCAGAGATCGTGCAGCTTGCCGGGGGAGACGCGCGCTCGGCGCTCACCTCGCTTGAGCTTGCGAGCCAGATGGCGCTGCCGGCCGGCGCCAAGGTCGGGCAGGATGGCGTCGCCGTGCTTTCAGACGGCACGCGCCTGGGCGAGGGGAGCGCCGAGCCCCTACCCATCACGCGCGAGAACGTGCTCGAGGCCAACCCCCGCCGAGGCCTGCCGTACGACAAGTCCGGCGACATGCACTACGACATCATCTCGGCGTTCATCAAGTCCATGCGCGGCAGCGACCCGGACGCCGTTCTCTACTGGCTCGCGCGCATGATCGATGCGGGCGAGGACCCCAAGTTCATCGCCCGACGCATCATGATCCACGCGAGCGAGGACGTGGGCAACGCGGATCCGCAGGCGCTGCTCATCGCGCATGCGGCGTTCAAGTCCGCCGAGGTCATCGGCTATCCCGAGTGCCGCATCAACCTGGCGCAGGCTGCCCTCTACGTGTGTCTGGCGCCCAAGAGCAACGCCGCCGAGGCGGGCATCGACGCCGCCCTTGACGAGGTTCGCCACGGTCCGCGCCGAGACGTGCCCAACCACCTGCGCGACCGCCACCGCCCCGGGTCGGACTCCTACGGTCCCTACCTCTACCCGCACGATTACCCGGAGGGGTGGGTGGAGCAGCAGTACCTGCCCGACGGCCTGGAGCGCGGCGCCTTTTTCCACCCGAGCGGGCGCGGCTGGGAGGCCTGGCGCCTGGACTCCACGCGCCGTGACCGGCCCCAGTCGTGACGGTGGCAATCGATCCCGACGCCGTTGTCACGCGGATGTCCGCGCCGGTGACAGTTCGACCCCGTCCCCAAGTGTCACCGATGGGTAGAATGTCTCGCAGACGAAGCGCGCCCGCATGCGGCGGACGCCACGAACAGTTGGAGGAATCCCAATGGAGCCAATGACGATCGCCCTCATCGTCCTGGTCATTGCCGGCATCTGGGCCGTGGTGGAGCTTGCCCTCACCATCCGCCAGACGCGCAAGAGCGTCTCTGAGCTCGCAGACTCCGTGAACGACACGATTGGCGAGGTGCGTCCCGCCATCGCCAAGCTCGACGGCGCCATTGACGAGCTGCAGCCCGCCGTCAAGCAGATCGAGCCCATCCTCGAGAAGACGTCCACCGCGGTCGACCTCATCAACGTGGACCTCGTGCGCGTCGAGGGCATTCTCTCCGACGTCAACTCCGTGACCGGCACGGGCGCGCGTGTGACGGACGCCGTCTCAGGCGCCGTGGAGCACGCGGCGAGCGGCGTCGCGGGCGTGGCCGCCAAGGTGGCCGGCAAGGTCACGGGCAAGCAGCCCTCCAAGCTCGCGGCCCACGATGACCCGGCAAGCCTCGAGGCCCCCAAGGCCACCGAGGGCGAAGCCGCCGCGGCTCCCGTCAGCGTCGAGCAGGTCTCCGGCGACACCGGCTACTTCACCTACCCGTCCGCCGATGCCGAGCAGCCCGCTGCCCCCGCGCCCGCCGAGCAGCCCTCGGCCCCCGCGCCTGCCGAGAACGAGTAGGGGAGGCGCCAACATGACTCAGACCGTCTCCATCACCGTTCCCGCAGATCCCGAGTACGCGCGTCCCGTGCGCATGCTCGCCGCCAACCTCGCCGTGCTCGCCGGCCTCACCGTTGAGGACGTCGAGGACGCCCGCATGGTGGCCGAGGAGGGCTTCGTGTGGTGCTGCGCCACTAAGCCAGACGCCGTTTCCATCGAGTTCGAGGTGGGCGAGGGCAAGATGACGCTGTCTTACACCTTTGGTTCCGCCGAGCTCCCCGAGGACGACCAGACCTCGACGTACGCCGAGCTCATCCTCTCTGCCGTGTGCGACGAGGTTGCCTATGACGAGGCCACGCACACGCTGCGACTCACGAAGAGTGTGGACGTTGCCGATGCCTAACGAATCGACAGAGCTCACCGCCGAGCAGCGCGCCGAGGCGAGACGTGCCGCGGCGGCTGCCACGCGAGACCTCCCGGGCACGCCCAAGGGCAAGCTCGCCTGGGACAAGGAACGCACGCGCGAGCTGTTCCGGCTCTACAAGCAGGAGGGCGACGAGGACGCGCGTGGCGAGCTCGTGATGAGCCACCTCAACCTCGTTCGCTTCCTCGCGAGCAAGTTCAAGAACCGCGGCGAGCCGCTCGACGACCTCATCCAGGTGGGCACGATCGGCCTCATCAAGGCCATCGACCGCTTTGACCCGGAGCGCGGCCTTGAGTTCACGACCTACGCCACGCCCACGATCCTGGGCGAGATAAAGCGCCACTTCCGCGACAAGGGCTGGAGCGTGCGCGTGCCCAGGCGCCTGCAGGAGCTCTCTGCCAAGGTGAACCAGGCCACCGATGAGCTCACGAAGGAGCTGCAGCGCACGCCCTCCACCGAGGAGGTCGCCGCCAAGCTCGGCGTGTCGGTGGACGAGGTTCTCGAGGCCATGGAGTCGTCGAGCGCCTACACCTCCGTGCCGCTCGAGGCCGGTGGCTCAGACGAGGACGAGACCCCCGCCATCATCGACCACTATGCGAGCGTGGATGAGGACCTCACCTCGGCAGACGACCGCATGGTCATTGAGGACACCATCCGCGACTTCTCGCCTCGCGAGCAGGAGGTCATCCGGATGCGCTTCAACGACGGCCTCACACAGATAGAGATCGCCAAGCGCCTGGGCATCTCCCAGGTGCAGGTAAGCCGGCTGCTGCGCCGTACGCTCAAGAAGCTGCAGGAAAAGGTCGACCCCGAGGGGCTCATGAAGTGACGGCCCGCAAGACAGACGCCGAGCGCCAGGCGGCCTACGAGTCCGCGCGGCTCGTGGCCGTTCGCGCCTGGGCGTTCGTGGGATGCGCGCTTGCGTTTGCCATCGCGCTGACGGCGCTCGTCTCGGTTGAGTCGGCCGTCCAGTGCGTGCTCGTGGGTGCCGTCGTTGGCTTCATCTGCAGCTCGGTGACCAACTGGCTCGAGCGTCGCGGCGTGGGGCGTGCGCTTGGCGCGCTTGTCGCACTCGTTGTGGTCATCGCGGCGTTCGTGGGGCTCATGCTGTGGATCGCGCCGTTGTTCGTGGGCCAGCTCATGCAGCTGCTCGAGCGCCTGCCGGGGCTTCTCTCCCAGGCGCAGGACGCGGTGCAGGCCCTGTTCGCCGCCTTTGGGTCCGAGAAGACCGCCGAGTTCCAGCGCAACGTCCAGGGTCTGGTGGGCACGCTCTCAGACGTGGGCACCACCCTCACCAGGCAGCTCGCGAGCTGGCTTTCCACGGCGCTCGTTCCCAACGTCATGGGACTCGCGAACGACTTCGTGATGTTCTTCCTGGGCCTTGTCATGGCCTACTGGTTTGCGAAGGACTACCCGGCCATCATGCGCGAGCTCGGCGTCATTGCGGGGCCTCGCCACGATGACGACCTTGCGCTGCTCGTGGCAGTGCTCGGACGCTCTGTGGGCGGCTACATGCGCGGCATCGTGATCACGAGCGTGCTCAACGGGCTGCTCGCGTTCGCGGGCTTTGCGCTGTGCGGGCACCCCTACGCCGGTCTCATGGGCATTCTCGTGGGGCTCTTGCACTTTGTGCCCGTCGTGGGGCCTGCGGTCTCTGCGCTCATGGCTGCGCTCACGGCGCTGTTCGCCGGCCCCGTGGTGGCGTTCTGGACGCTCGTCGCTGCGGTGGTGGCGCAGAACGTGGTCGACAACCTCGTGAGCCCGCTCGTCATGCAGAGCGCCGTGAAGATCCACCCGGCCATGAGCCTCGTGGGCATCACGATGGGCGCGAGCCTGGGCGGCGCGCTTGGCATGGCGCTGGCCGTGCCGCTCACGGCGGCCGTGAAGGGTGCGTTCGTCTACTACTTCGAGAGCAAGACGGGCCGCCAGCTCGTGAGCTTTGATGGTGCGTTCTTCAAGGGCACGCCGTATCACCATGCGGACGGCACGCCCGTGCCCTCCTTTGACGCGCTCGACGACGACACGTTCCTCGATCAATCCCGCCTGGTGGACGCAAGCGCCGCGGATGGTATCCGCGCCGAAGAGGCGCCCGAAGGCCATGCGTCGCTGTTTTCAAGGCTCCGCGAGAAGCTTGGGCCTGCGTCCAGGGGCGAATAGCGCCATCGCCCTGCCGCTCACGCCCGCCTTGCTGTCGCTCGCGGTATACTTACACAGTTGTATGCACGTTGACCAACCCGAACGCAGGGGAGACATATGAGCACCGCTGACTTTCCGACCATGACCACCGCCGAGATTCGCTCGACGTTCCTCAACTTCTTCGAGGAGCGCGGCCTCAAGCTCTACCCGAGCTCCTCGCTCGTGCCGGAGGACCCCTCGCTGCTTCTCGCCAACGCCGGCATGAACCAGTTCAAGGAGTACTACCAGGGCAAGAAGACCATGAAGGAGATCGGCGCCTGCTCCTGCCAGAAGTGCGTGCGCACCAACGACATCGACTGCATCGGCGAGGACGGCCGTCACCTCTCGTTCTTCGAGATGCTCGGCGACTTCTCCTTTGGTGGTGTCTCCAAGCAGCAGGCCTGCGCCTGGGCCTTCGAGCTCATCACCGAGAAGTTCAAGCTTCCGCTTGACCGTCTCTACTTCACCGTCTTCACCGACGACGACGAGACGCACGACATCTGGCGCTCCCTTGGCGTTGCCGAGGATCACATCTCGCGCCTTGGCGAGGACGACAACTTCTGGGCCGCCGGCCCCACCGGCCCCTGCGGTCCCTGCTCCGAGATCTACTATGACCAGGGCGAGGAGGTCGGCTGCGGCAAGCCCGACTGCGCCCCGGGATGCGACTGCGACCGCTTCCTCGAGTTCTGGAACCTCGTGTTCACGCAGTTCGACCGCCAGGAGGACGGCTCCATGCCGGAGCTGCCGCACCGCAACCTCGACACGGGCATGGGCCTGGAGCGCATGGCCGCCATCATGCAGCACAAGAGTGCTAACTACGACGGCGACATCATGCAGGGCCTCATCAAGCTCGGCGAGGAGATCTCCGGCAAGACGTACGACCCCGAGTCTTACTCCGGCGCCTCCCGCAGCCTGCGCATCATCGCCGACCACGCGCGCGCCGTTGACTTCATGATCTCCGACGGCATCCTGCCGGGCAACGAGGGCCGCGAGTACGTCCTGCGCCGCCTGCTGCGCCGCGCCGTGTTCCACGGCCGCCTGCTGGGCATCGAGGGCGCCTTCCTCACGAGGTTCATCGACGCCGTGAACGAGATCATGGGCAAGGCCTATCCCGACCTTCTCAAGAACGTCGCGCTGGTCAAGGGCATCGTCTCCGCCGAGGAGGAGCGCTTCTCCAACACGCTCGACACGGGCCGCGCCTACCTCGACGAGGCACTCGAGGGCCTGGCTGCCGGCGCCGTTCTTCCGGGCGACGTTGCCTTCAAGCTGCACGACACGTACGGCTTCCCCATCGACCTCACGGTCGAGATTGCTGAGGGTGCCGGCCACGAGGTTGACATGGAGGCGTTTGACGCCTGCATGGCCGAGCAGAAGAGCCGCGCCCGTGCCGCCGCCAACCGCGACGCCTGGGGCGACTTCAATAACGTCTGGACCGCGCTGTCCGATGAGCTGGCTCCCACCGAGTTCGACGGCTACGAGCACAACGAGCTCGAGGGCGCCAAGGTCGTCGCCATCGTGGCCGATGGCGAGCGCGTGACCAAGGCGGCGGCCGGCGACGAGGTCGAGGTCCTGCTCGACCGCACGCCGTTCTACGCCGAGATGGGCGGCCAGGTGGGCGACACCGGCATCATCGCCTCCGCCGGCGCCAAGCTCGAGGTCACGGACACGAAGGGCCACAACGGCCTGTACGCCCACGTGGCGAAGGTCGTCGAGGGCGAGCTTTCCGAGGGCGACGCCGTCACTGCCACGATTGACGCGCACCGTCGCGAGCTCATCCGCCGCAACCACACGGCCACGCACCTGCTCGACGCGGCGCTCAAGGCCGTGCTCGGCGACCACGTCAACCAGGCTGGCTCGCTCGTTGACGACGGCCGCCTGCGCTTTGACTTCACGCATTTCGAGGCCCTCACGGCAGAGCAGCTCCACGAGGTCGAGGACCTCGTGAACGTCGAGATCTTCTCGGCCAAGCCGGTCGTGACGAAGGTCTGCGGCATCGATGAGGCCAAGGCCGCCGGTGCCGTCGCCCTGTTTGGCGAGAAGTACGGCGACGTGGTCCGCATGGTCTCCTGCGGCACCGAGGACAAGCCGTTCAGCCGCGAGCTGTGCGGCGGCACCCACGCCCGCAACACCTCTGAGCTTGGACTTTTCAAGATCGTCTCCGAGTCCTCCACGGGCTCGAACGTCCGTCGCATCGAGGCCGTGACGAGCCTGGGCGCCCTTGCCTGGCTCGACGAGCGCAACGACGCGCTCGATGCCGTTGCCGTTGAGCTCAAGTGCCGCCCCGAGGACGCCGCGAGCCGCATTGCCGACATCAAGGCCGGCGCCCGCGAGGCCGAGGCCAAGCTCAAGCAGGCGCTTCTCGGCGGTTCCTCCGACAAGATCCAGACGGCCATGGCCGCCGCCATCGACTGCGGTTCCTATAAGGCCGTCATCGCCCGCATGGATGGCCTTGAGTCCGGCGAGCTGCGCGAGGCGTGGGATGCCATTCGCGACAAGGCCAATGGCGCCGACGTTGCCTGCTTCCTGGCCACCGCCACGCCCGAGGGCAAGGTGGCGCTGCTCGCCGCCGCCACGGACGGTGCCGTGAAGGCCGGCTTTGGTGCCGGCGACGTCATCCGCAAGGTTGCCGAGCACGTCGGTGGCCGCGGTGGTGGCCGTCCCAACATGGCCCAGGCCGGCGGCAAGGACGCCTCTGGTATCGAGGCGGCTCTCCAGGCCGCCCGCGAGATGCTGGCCTAGGGCGTACGCATGAGGGCGCTTGCGCTTGACATCGGCGAGGTCCGCATCGGCATTGCCGCGAGCGACGCTTCCGGCCGCGTCGCGAGTCCCGTCAAGGTGCTTCCGGCGGCGGAGGTGCTGGGCCATGCCCGCACCTTCCGCCGCATCCTCGAGGACTACGAGCCCGACGTGCTCGTCTGCGGCCGTCCCCAGACGATGTCTGGCGAGGACGGGCCGCAGGCCGAGCGCATCATGGCGCAAGCCAGGCAGATCGCTGACGCCTGCGACCTGCCGCTTGAGTTTGCCGACGAGCGCCTATCCTCCTCAGAGGCCAAGCGGATACTGCGCGAGCAGGGTCTGCGAGAGAAGCAGATGCGTGGCAAGGTTGATATGATTGCTGCATCGTTGTTCCTGCAAGCATGGCTTGATTCGCATGCGCAGGGTGACACGTTTGGCGACTAGTAGACCTCCGCGGGTGCTTGTACGGGCCCACGCTTCGAGAAGGGCCCGACCATGACAGAACCCCAGCGACGCCGCTCGCCCCGCTTCTCCACAGGCGGGGGAGCGGCGAGCTCTTCTCGGCCCACGGCGGGCGGCAAGCGCTTCTCGAGCGGCGGCGACCGACGCTCGCGCTCGCATGTGCGGGCCGCGGCGCAGCCGACGCAGCGTTCCGCGGCGGGCGTCTCCCCCCGGGCCTCCCATAGCCGTCGCGCCGCCGGCATGCAGAGCCTTGCCACGCCTCGCTCGCGCTCCCAGCGCGAGGCAGCCCGCCGGGGCGGCCACGCGAGGAAGGCCCCCATCGTTGCCGGCGTGGTTGCGGCTCTCGTTGTGGTCATCGCCCTGTTTCTTGTTCTGACGCGCGTGTTTGGCGTAGGTGCCGAGGGTCAGGACTCGCTTCCCAACCAGGGTCAGCAGGTTGAGGTCGTCATCGACGACGGCTCGGGCGCCAATGCCGTGGCTTCCAAGCTCAAGGACGCGGGCGTCATCGCCAACACGGACGACTTTATCACCCAGGCCCGCAAGCAGAAGGCGGACTCACAGCTCAAGAGCGGTGCCTATGTGTTCACAGTGGGCCAGGACATCGACTCCATCATCTCCCAGCTCATAAGCGGGCCCAACTCAACCTCGGGGCGCCTCACCATTCCTGAGGGCCTCACGGTGAGCCAGACGGCCCAGCTCGTCTCCGAGGCGCTCTCTGTCTCGAGCGACGACTTTATCGCCCGGGCGAAGGCCTCCAACTACGCGGCCGACTACCCCTTCCTTGCTGACGCCGCAGACGACTCGCTCGAGGGATTTCTCTGTCCCAAGACCTACGACTTCTCCGGGCGTAGCGATGTCACGGCAGACACGGTGATTCGCGCCATGCTGGACCAGTACCAGACTGATGTTGCCTCCCTGGACTTTGCGTCTGGAGAGGCGCTCATCGCGGACCGCTACGGCATCACGATGAGCGACTACGACGTCATCAGGCTCGCCTCGATCGTGGAGCGCGAGGCCGTGACGGACGGGCAGCGGCCCAAGGTGGCCTCGGTGTTCCTCAACCGCCTCAAGGTGGGCATGGCGCTGCAAAGTGACGCCACCATGATGTACGTGACCGGCGGCGAGGTCACGGCGGACGACCTCAAGACGCAGAGCCCCTACAACACCTACCTCAACACGGGGCTCACGCCCACGCCAATCTGCACGCCGTCCCTCGACTCCATCAAGGCGGTTCTCACGCCGGACGACACGGATTACCTGTACTTCTACATCACCCAGACCGACGAGTGGTTCTCCTCGACTTACGACGAGCACCTCCAGGCCATTGAGGAGAACAAGTAGATGAGTCTAGTCAGGCCCTGGCGCCTCGAGCGCGCCATCACCGATGTTGACATTGATGAGCTCGTTGGGCTCGGCGTTCGCTGCGTCCTGTTCGACCGCGACAACACCGTGGTTCCCCGCGACACGGGCGTGGCACCGGTCGAGGTCATGGACTGGATCGGGCGCGTTCGCGCGGCGGGGATCTCGCTGTGCATGGTGTCCAACAACTTCCATTCTCAGCAGGTGGAGGCAAGCGCGGCCGAGCTTGGGTGTGACGTGGTGCACCACGCCATGAAACCGGCGCCGTTTGCGGTGAGACGTGCTCTCGGGCTCATGGGCGCGAGGGCTGGCGAGGCAGTTCTGATCGGCGACCAGGTCTTCACCGACGTCATGGCCGGAAACCTCGCGGGCGTGCGCACGATCCTCGTTGAGCCGCAGAGCACGAGCGATTTGTGGTACACGCATATCTTCCGCGTCTTTGAGCGTGCGATCGGCGCGCGCAGGTGAGCGCAACCTGGGCAATCGTTGCGCTGCTCGTGGGACTGTCTGCTTGGGCTGGCGTCGTTGACGGGCAAAGCCGCAGGATTCCCAACACCTGCTGCGGGTGCGTCGCCGCCTGTGGCCTGGCGTTGCAGCTTGCGAGGATGGGTAGCGGTGCTTTTCCGCTGCTTGGAGAGCCACTGACCTGCGTCTGCGTGGCAGTTGTGGTCTCGTTCTTGGGCACGGGCGTCGAGCTTGCGTATCGATGGGCTCGCGGGCACGCCGGCCTGGGGTTCGGCGACATCAAGTACGTCTCTGCCTGGGCGGTTACGCTCGGCTGGCTTGTGTTTCCCGCGCTTGCGGCGGCGTGTCTGTTGGGGGCCATATGGGGGCTGGCAACTCGTCAACGCACGTTTGCGCTCGGTCCGTGGCTTTCGCTTGCATTTGCGGGCGTTGTGGTTGCCGTTTGCTTCCTCTAGTGCGAGGTCGCTTGGGTCTGCCGGGACTACTTGACCCCTTGCATGTCACAAAACCAATCGAGTGTGCGATGCAATCCTAAAATCGCGCCTACGCAAGCTACTTTCCCTATGTTTCCGAACAATATCTAGAATTCGTTCGGAAACAGACGGCAATCAATTTGGTTTCCTGTCCTTGACGGTTTCTTGATGGCCCAATTTTCGGCCACGACCGCACGCTCGATTGGTTTTGTGACATTTCCAGGCTTCTCAAGTAGTTCGCGCGAACACAATTGCTCTACCGTTGCCCGCAATAGGGCACGCATGTCTGCTGCGGCCCGGTTGCCTGGTATGACTGCGCTAGAATCGAACAGACATGCACGCACCGCCGGCGCACATGCAACCATGTGGCCGGCGTTTTCTTCTGAGCCCGAGGAGGCGAACGATGGACGAACCGACTCGCAGCTGCGCCTGCGTATACCATGGCTGCGATCACGTCTTCTTCATCGGCTTCCTCGGGGCCGGCAAGACGACGGTGGCCCGCAACCTCGGCAACATGTTCCACCGCTCGTTCGTTGACGTTGACCGCATGGTCGAGCGCGACCTCCACGCCAGCGTGGCGCGCATCTTCGAGACGCGCGGTGAGCAGGCGTTCCGTGTGGCGGAGACGCGCTCGCTCGAGAGTCTGCGTCGACGTCGCAGCCTGCTCGTGAGCTGCGGGGGCGGCATCATCGAGAGCGACCGCAACGCCAACCTCATGCACGAGATGGGCAGCGTCGTCTTTCTGGACGGCACGCTCGAGGACTCGCTGCGCCAGATCAGGCGTCCCGAGAAGCGTCCCGACCTGGGGGACCTCGCGCACGCGCGCGAGCTGTATGCCCATCGCAGGCCACTCTATGAGGCCGCGTGCGACTATCGCGTCATCATTTCTGGAAAGACGTTCGAGCAGGTTGCCTATGACGTGGGCGAGCTGCTCTGGGAAAGGGGACTGCTATGAGTGACGAGAAGACCGAGGCCGTCGAGCAGCGGGCTACGGCTGAGGCGCCCGCCAGCGGGCCCGAGGTTTCCCCGGCCCCCGAGCCCGAAGCGCCCGTGGCCCCCGAGCCCGAAGCTCCCGCACCAGTCGTGCGCAGGCAGTCCGTCGTCATGCGCACGGGTTCGTGCGACATGCGCGTGGGTACCGGCGCGCTCGACCAGCTGGGCAACGCCGCGAGGATCGCGGCCGGAAAGCCCAACCGTGCGCTTCTCGTGAGCGGTGGCGACGTTGACGCCGAGCTCACCGAGCGCTGTCGCCGTCTGCTCGTGGATGCCGGCTTTACCGTGAGCCTCACGACTGTCCCCGCTGAACGCACTGCCCGCAGCCTCGAGAACGTCACGACGCTCTATGAGACGCTCGCCGCCGAGCACGTCACGGCCGATGACCCCATCGTCGTCATCGGTGACGCCGACGTCATCTCGCTTGCCATCTTCGCCGGTGCCACGTGGCACACGGGCTGTCCCGTCGTCGCGGCGGCAACGACCCTCGATGCCGTCACCGACGTCACCGTGACGCCGCGTGCCATCGACGCCCCCGGTGCTCCCAACATGCTCGTCGCTCGCGGCAACGCCCGCTTCATGATTGCGGACCCAAGCGTCTTCGTCTCCCATGACCTCACAAACGCCGAGCTCATGGGCCGTGCCACCATGGTTGCCGGCGCTGTTGCGGCAGGGGAGAACTCTTTCAACGAGCTGGCCGTTCGCGCGGACGGCGTCATTGACGCCGCGGAGGACACGCTCGTGGCTGCTGTCCTCGACATCACGAAGGCGCGTGCTCGCGTCGTCTCCTCGTCGGCCCTCGCCATGCGTCAGGGCATCCTCTACGGCCAGGCTATCGGCCGCGCCCTCGAGCGCGCCCTCGAGCTGCAGCAGGCGGACCTCTCCCGCTACCTCGTGGACGATAAACCCGGCTCCGCCCGCCTGTTCGCTGAGGGTCTGCGCATCGCCGCCCGCCTTGCCGCGGCCAAGCAGGCGCCCGACGACAAGCTCGTCGACTTCGTCTTCACCCAGGACGGCCTACTCGAGAAGCTCGGCCTTTCCGAGGTGGCCTGCGTCGTCGATCCGCAGGTGCTGCTTGACTGCCTCAAGGCCGAGGAGTTCAGCCGCTCCAATCGCTTCATGTTGGCGCTTCCGCTCGGCTTTGGCCGCGTGCGCCTGACGTCGGTCCCGGACGAGATGCTTCTCGAGCATCTGAGCGGCTGGTGCAAGAGCCGACGCAAGCTCGCGCGCCGCCGTGCCCGTGAGGTTGCGGCCCAGCAGGGCGTGCAGGAGTCCAACTAGCCTCCCCGGCGTGGCCACTCGGCCGCGCCTCTTCATGTACGTATCCAAAACCCTCGTGGAAAGGAACACATATGGCAGACGAGAAGGCCTGCGCCGTGCGCATCGCCAAGCTCCGAAAGATCATGGAGGAGCGCGGCTATGACGCCGTGATCCTGCGCAACAACCCGGACCTGCGTTGGCTCACGGGCTGCGAGCGCACGTTCGACGACGAGGTGGCCCACACGGCCGTCATCACCCCTACGCGCCAGCTGCTGCACACGGATTCGCGCTACTACAACACGTTCTGCGAGCGCCTGGGCGCCAATACGGCGTGGGAGCTCGATGAGCAGATTGTGGGCGCCGAGCAGTGGGCTGCCGACCGCATCCGCGAGGCTCGCGCCCGCGTTGTGGCCGTCGAGGACACCTGTACGCTCGAGTTCTTCGACGCCCTGCAGGTGGCCCTGGCCGAGCGCTCCATCTCGTGCCTGCTGCCGCGCCTGCACGGGGACCTCGTGAAACTCCGCGCCGTCAAGGACGCCGAGGAGGTCGAGCTCATGCGTGCCGCCCAGAAGGTGACGGACGAGGCGTTCCGGCACATCTGCGCCTACATCAAGCCTGGCGTCACCGAGCAGCAGATTCGCGCCGAGCTCGAGAACTACATGCTGTCCCATGGCGCGGACGGCCTCTCCTTCGGCACGATCATCGCGAGCGGTCCCAACGGTGCCAACCCGCATGCCCAGCCCGGCCCCCGCGTGGTCGAGAAGGGCGACATGATCGTCATGGACTACGGCGCCACCGTGGCCGACTACCATGCGGACATGACGCGCACCGTGTGCGTTGGCGAGCCCTCCGAGGAGCAGCGTCACGTCTATGACGTTGTGCGCCAGGCTCACGAGGAGTGCGCCGCCATGGCGAAGGCGGGCGTCATCGGCAAGGACGTCTACGACCACTCCGTGAAGGTCATCAGCGATGCCGGCTATGGCGACTGCTACAAGCATGGCCTCGGCCACGGCGTGGGCGTGGAGATCCACGAGGAGCCCAACTTCAATCGCCGCAACACCGAGCCCATCCCCGCAGGTGCCGTCATCACGATCGAGCCGGGCATCTACCTGCCGGGCAAGTTTGGCATCCGTCTCGAGGACTTCGGTCTCGTTACGGAGGACGGATACGAGCCGTTCACCGAATCGCCGCATGAACTCACGGTCATTCCGTGCTAGTAAACGGCAAACGCGATTCGTTCGTTAGCTGCGCTTTTGACGGACGAATCAAGAGGCCTAATTCGGTGTAACGATTTATTACATCTGCGAACGGTAGTGTTATGTAAAAGGACCAGCCTGCATGAATGTGCGGCTGGTCCTTACTTAATTGGATAAGAAGCGTATGAAATAGCAACATATCGAGAACTATACAATTGAAAGAATTTATTTAGCTTACCTCAGAACAAGCTAGAGCGTTTACCTCAACAATTCCAACAACGCTTACAAACTTACTCTCCACAATCCAGGCACGATGTGTCTATCATTTTCCTGTCCCGCAATTCGACCCATTCGTGCATGGGAGGTAGGAATGGTAGGAATTGTCCTAGCAAGCCATGGCGAGCTTGCGGCGGGCGTCCGGCAGACGGGCTCCATGGTCTTTGGTGACCAGGAGAACGTGGCCGTCGTCAGCCTTGAGCCCTCCATGGGCCCTGATGACTTCAGGGCCAACCTCGAGAAGGCAGTGGCCTCTCTCGAGGACCAGGAGCAGGTCCTGTTCCTGGTTGACCTTTGGGGAGGCACGCCGTTCAACCAGACGAGCGCCTTCGCCAAGGGCCACGACACGTGGGCCATCGTCACGGGCCTGAACCTGCCGATGCTCATCGAGGCCTACTCGGCGCGCTTTGACGCCACGAAGACCGCGCATGACATCGCGGCTCACCTCGTCTCCGAGGGCCGCAAGGGCGTTCGCGTCCTTCCCGAGGAGCTTGAGCCCGCGGCGCCCGCCACGAAGGTCGCGGCCGCCCGCGCCGGCGCCATCGCCCCGGGCACCGTGCTTGGTGACGGCAAGATTGACATTGCCGCCGTCCGCATCGACACGCGCCTGCTCCACGGTCAGGTGGCAACCGCCTGGACCAAGCAGATCGCGCCCAACCGCATCATCGTGGTCTCCGACGGCGTCGCACACGACGAGCTGCGCAAGACCATGATCGAGCAGGCCGCCCCTCCGGGAGTTCCGGCCAACGTCGTGCCCATCTCCAAGATGGTCGAGGTCGCCAAGGACCCGCGCTTCGGCGCCACGAAGGCTTTCCTGCTCTTCGAGACTCCGCAGGACCTGCTCAAGTGCATCGAGGGTGGCGTTGACATCAAGAAGGTCAACATCGGCTCCATGGCCCACTCGGTTGGCAAGGTCGTCGTGACCAACGCCATCGCCATGGGCGAGGACGACGTCAAGACCATCGAGAAGCTTCGCGAGCTCGGCGTTGATTTCGAGGCCCGCAAGGTCCCGTCCGACTCGTCTGAGAACATCGACGACATGCTCAAGAAGGCCAAGGCAGACTTGGCCGCCCAGGCAAATCAGTAAGGGAGGGTCTGACACATGTCTCCAATCACGATCATCCTCATCGTCATCGTTGCCTTCCTCGCTGGTATGGAGGGCATCCTCGATGAGTTCGAGTTCCACCAGCCCCTAGTGGCGTGCACGCTCATCGGCCTTGTCAGCGGCCACCTGCAGGAGGGCATTCTCCTCGGCGGCCAGCTTCAGATGATCGCCCTCGGCTGGGCGAACATCGGCGCTGCCGTTGCCCCGGATGCCGCGCTTGCCTCCGTTGCCTCGGCCATCATCATGGTCCTGGCCCTCAACGGCGGCAACGCTGACGCGAGTAACGCCATCACCACCTCCGTGGCCCTGGCCATCCCGCTGTCCGTCGCCGGCCTGTTCCTCACGATGATCTGCCGCACGCTCGCCACGGGCATCGTCCACGCCATGGACGCCTGCGCCGAGAAGGGCGACTTCAAGGGCATCGAGGTCTGGCAGGTCGTTGCCATCTGCATGCAGGGCGTCCGCATCGCCATCCCGGCCGCGCTGCTCTGCGTCATCCCGGCCGAGGCCGTCACGAACGCGCTCAACGCCATGCCCGCATGGCTCTCCGGCGGCATGGCCGTCGGCGGTGGCATGGTTGCTGCCGTGGGCTACGCCATGGTCATCAACATGATGGCCACGAAGGAGACCTGGCCGTTCTTCATCCTCGGCTTCGTCCTCGCTGCCATCTCCGAGCTCACGCTCATCGCCCTTGGTCTCATCGGCATCTCGCTTGCCCTCATCTACCTCGGCCTCAAGGACATGGCCAAGCAGGGCGGCGGCAACGGCGGTGGCTCCGGAGACCCGCTCGGCGACATCCTGAACGACTACGAGTAGGAAGGGAGAGTGACTACCATGGCAGAGAACAAGATCGAGCTTTCCGCTGCTGACCGCAAGAAGGTTTGGTGGCGTCACCAGTTCCTCCAGGGCTCCTGGAACTACGAGCGCATGCAGAACGGTGGCTGGTGCTACTCCATGATCCCCGCGATCAAGAAGCTGTACCCCGCCAAGGAGGACCAGGTCGCTGCCCTTAAGCGTCACCTCGAGTTCTACAACACGCACCCCTATGTCTCCAGCCCGGTCATCGGCGTCACGCTCGCCCTCGAAGAGGAGCGCGCCAACGGTGCCCCTGTTGACGACGCCGCCATCCAGGGCGTCAAGGTGGGCATGATGGGCCCGCTAGCAGGCGTCGGCGACCCTGTGTTCTGGTTCACCGTGCGCCCGATCCTCGGTGCCCTCGGCGCGTCTCTCGCGCTCGGCGGCTCCATCGTGGGCCCCATCCTCTTCTTCGTCGTGTGGAACATCATCCGCATGGCCTTCGAGTGGTACACGCAGGAGTTCGGCTACAAGGTGGGCTCCTCCATCGCCAAGGACCTCTCCGGCGGCCTCATGGGCAAGATCACCGAGGGCGCTTCCATCCTGGGCATGTTCATCATCGGCGCGCTCGTCCAGCGCTGGGTGTCCATCTCCTTCACGCCGATCGTCTCGCAGATCCCGCAGTCTGAGGGCGCCTACATCGACTGGAGCTCCCTGCCCAGCGGCTCCGAAGGCATCAAGGAGGCGCTGACCCAGTACAACTCCATCGGCGCCACCGCCCTGGATGCCACGAAGGTCACGACGCTCCAGCAGAACCTCGACCAGCTCATCCCCGGCCTCGCCGCCGTTCTGCTTACGCTTCTGTGCTGCAAGCTCCTTAAGAAGAAGGTCAGCCCGATCGTCATCATCCTGGCCCTCTTCGCCGTGGGCATCATCGGTCGCCTGCTTGGCTTCATGTAGGATGTAGCTGCATAGCGACTTCACGGGGCCGCTTCCCACGCGGGGGAGCGGCCCCTTTGCATCAAGAAGGAGGGCTCAATGGCCCAGTCGCAGAACACGAAGGTCGAGTACGCGGAGAAGGCGTCGTTTCTCTCTGGTCTCGGCGAGTACGGTGACGTCATGGTGGGTGACCGCGCGTTCGAGTTCTACAACGAGCGCAATCGCGACGACTTCGTCCAGATTCCATGGGGCGATGTGGACTACGTGGCTGCCGAGGTGCTTCCGGGCAAGAAGATCAGCCGCTTTGCCATCTTTCTCAAGGACGGCAACAAATTCATCTTCTCCACGCGCAACAACAAGGCAACGCTCCGCGCCATTCGCAACCACGTCGATGCGGACCGCCTCCAGCGCAGCCCCTCGTTTCTTGACGTGATGAAGGCCGGCGTCAAGGCGATCCCCAAGATTCCCTCCATGATTCGCCGCGACAAGTAGCGGCTTTCTCGCGTCTGTGTGCAGCTCTTGGGAGTATGCCACGCGAGTGCATTGGCCCATATCGGGCGTGCTACAATACCAGACTGCATGAACGTATGTGGTTCGCGCGCAAGCGGGCCTAAGACAGGAAGAGAGTCTTTAGATGCAGCAGATCAGCACCGCCGAGTTCAAGAACGGCATGGGCCTCAAGATCAAGGACAAGATTTACACCCTCGTCGAGTTCCAGCACGTCAAGCCGGGCAAGGGCGGCGCCTTCGTTCGCTACAAGATCAAGGACCTCCGCTCCGGCCGCGTCATCGGCGACCAGACCTGCAACGCGGGCTCCAAGTTCGACTCCGTCATGCTCTCCACCAAGGAGATGCAGTACCTCTACAACGACGGCGACAACTACTACTTCATGGACATGACGACCTACGAGCAGGTCCCCGTGCCCGCCGACTTCATCGGTGACAACTCCAAGTGGCTCAAGGAGAACGACGTCTGCCAGCTCATGTACGCTGACGACGACCTGCTCACCGTCCAGCCGCCCATGTTCATCGAGGTCGAGATCACCAAGACCGACCCGGGCTTCAAGGGCGACACCGTCCAGGGCGGCGGCAAGCCGGCCACGGTCGAGACGGGCGCTGTCATCCAGGTCCCGATGTACCTCAACGAGGGCGAGGTCATCAAGGTCGACACCCGTGAGGGCAAGTTCGTCGCGCGCGTCTAGCGTATAGGTCACTTGGCCCGCGTGCCAATCGGCGCGCGGGCGATTTTCACCTCGAAAGGGGCAGTCATGAGCAATGAGCTGAGAATCGCTGGCATGGGCGTCTCCAAGAACGTCGTCACCACGATCGTGAGCGCCGCGGCCGAGAAGGTCGAGGGCGTTGCGTCCGTCTATGGCAAGGACATCGCCAGCGGCATCATCGCCATGCTGACCTCCAAGCCCCAGCCCACGACGAGTGCCGTTGAGTGCAGCGTCGTCGATGGCGACGCCATCGCCATCACGGTGCGCCTCGTCGTGTTCTTTGGCTACCCGTTCACCAAGCTCGCCGAAGAGGTTCGTGCCGCCGTTGCCGAGGCCGTGGACGCCCAGATTGGCGTTCGCGTCTCGAGCATTGACGTCTGCATCGATGAGCTCGTCTTTCCCAAGGAGTAGGCCTTGTCTTCTAACCACAAGCACATCGGTGGCCGCACGCTCTCTCGCTGCAACGCCCTCCAGCTTCTGTTCCAGGCCGAGGCCTGCGGGCGTTCCGTCGCGGACGTCCTCTCCGGCGAGTACGCGCTCTCCGAGGGTCCCCTTGACGAGTACGGCGAGCTTCTCGCGCGCGGGGTCGAGGATCACCTGGGAGACATCGACGCCGTTCTCTCTGGCGCCACGCGCAACTGGAGCCTCTCTCGCGTGTCGGCGACCGATCGCAACCTCCTGCGTATTGCCCTGTATGAGATGCTCTACGTTGACGAGGTGGCCTCTGCGGTCGCCATCGACGAGTGCGTGGAACTTGCCAAGGCGTTTGGCAGCTCCGAGGAGTCTAATCACTTCGTGAACGGCGTCCTCGGCCGCATCCAGACCGACATCGATGCGGGCGTTGACGTCGTGGCCCAGGCCCGTGAGCACGAGGCCGAGCAGGGGGCAGCCTATGGCCAGCCCTCTGACGCCTCTGACGACGGCTACGTTTCCGATGATGAGTTGGCAGACATGCCCGTGCCCGACTGGGCCAACGAGGGCGAGTAGCCACCATGGCCAAGGCTCCCGACACCTCCGGATACGAGCGCTTCTCCGACGTCACGTCGCGTCTCGATGAGATCATCGCGGACGTACGCAACAAGGACACGTCTCTCGAGCGCTCGCTCGACCTGTTCGACGAGGCCATCGCGCTTGGTACGAGGGCCGTTGACCTCGTTGACAAGGCAGCGTTCTCTCCCGAGGAGCGCGAGCGCCTTGCTGAGCCCGTCACGAATGCTGGCGAGGCTGCAGCTGAGAGCGCTTCCGAGGAACCTGCCAATTCGTCCGAGGACAACTAGCCGTGCCCAAGCGAAGGCTGGACGAGGAGCTTGTCGCGCAGGGCTTCTTTCGCTCCAAAGACGACGCGATGCGTGCCGTCATGGCCGGAGACGTCTCTGGCCCCTCCATGCGCTATACCTCTGCCGGGACGCAGGTTCGTCCCGGCTGCGAGCTGCATGTCCGCGGCTCGCTTCCTTATGTGAGTCGAGGCGGCCTCAAACTTGAGCGCGGCCTCGACTTCTTTGGCGTTGACCCTTCCGGTCTCACGTGTGTTGACGTGGGCTGCTCAACCGGCGGCTTCACGGACTGCCTTCTCTCGCGAGGGGCGGCGCACGTGACGTCCGTTGACGTGGGCTATGCGCAGTTTGACTGGTCCCTTCGCCAGGACCTCCGCGTGACGCTGCTCGAGCGCACGAACATCGTGGACGTTCCCACAGCCGAGAACCGCGGCAGCTACGACCTTGCCGTCTGTGACGTCTCGTTCACCTCGGTGCTTACGGTGCTGCCGGCCGTGTGCGAGCTCCTCGGACCCACCGGGCGCTTTCTCACCCTTGTGAAGCCTCAGTTCGAGGCGGCTCGCGAGGACGTGGGGGAGGGCGGCGTCGTCCGGCGCCCCGAGGTGCGTCGCTGGGCGGTCGAGCACGTGGCGGCGGCCCTCAACGAGGCAGGCCTTTCCGTGCAGGGTTGCTGCGAGAGTGCCATCACCGGCGCCAAGGGCAACCACGAGTACCTGCTGCTCGGCGTGCGCGGGGGCGTGGCCGCAGACCTTGACCTCTCGTTTATTTGTTAGCTGCCGCTTGCCTCCGGAGTCGTTCGCTCGTCCGTAGATTCGTTCCTCGTGCCAATCATCCCTAATATGCGGCTCTTGGTGCTGTTTTTGGGGACGTGTGGCACGATAAATAGGCGAACCTGCTTTTAGGGACGATTAGCACGACAAAAGAAGGCGGGCCCGCTGCCATGGTTGCAGCGGGCCCGCCTTTGTCATCCCTTGACGCCAAGGCTACATGATCTCCATCCAAGGCTACATGAGCTTGGTGCTCTCGAGCTTCTCCTCCACCCACTCGTTGAGGCGGATGATGGGCCTGCGAAGGAACAGGCCCAGCAGCAGCGCCGGGACGATGAACGCGGCGAGCTTGCCCAGGCTCATCCAGAAGTCATTGCCATACAGACCAAACATGGCCGAGCGCATGGCGTTCTCGGCGTGCACGAACGGCAGGAACGGATAGATTGCCTGGAAGGCATCGGGCAGCATCTGGCGCGGGAACGTACCGCCCGAGCCGGCCACTTGAATGACCATGAGCACGACGGCGATGGCCTTGCCTACGTCGCCAAACGATGCCGTGAGCGCGTAGATGATGTTCACGAACGTGAAGCTCGCTACCCATCCTGCGAGGAAGAACAGCACGGGATGCGCGCACTGGATGCCGAGGTAGTAGAGGTCGCCGGCGCAGATGAGCGAGCTCTGGAGGATGCCCACGCCCGCAAAGAGCGCGAGCCTGGCCACGTAGCCCTGCGTGTGGGAGGCACTCGTCTCGTCGAGGGCCCTCTCGCTTGTGTTTGCCCTCACGAGGGCGGCGAGCACCACGCCACCGATCCAGATGGCGAGCGTCGTGTAGAAGGGCGCCATGGCGCTGCCGTTGTTCTCGATGGCATACAGGGCGTTGCGGTCCACCGTGACGGGCGAGGAGATGAACTCGGCGAGCGAGGTGGGGTCGGCGGACAGGATGCTGCGGACCTGGGCGACGTCATGGGAGTCGAGCGCGGCGCGTAGCTGCGCGTGGAGGCTCGTCATCTTCGCGGCAAGGGAGTCGAGGTCGTCGGCCGCGCGGTTGAGCGTCTCTGCGGCTCCTCCGACGGAGTCCGACGCCTTGCCGGCCATGGAGCTCACGTCGCCAAGCGTCTTGTCAAGGCTGCTCGTGATGTCGTCTGCCGAGGAGGCGGCGCTTCCGATCTTGCCGGCGAGCGTGGAGAGCGTGCCCTTGAGGTTGCTCTCGTAGCCGTCCTGCACCTGGCCGATGCCCTGCTTGGCCTGGGAGACGAGCGCGGAGAGCTCGGAGCGCGCCGTCTCGGTGTCTCCCTGGAGCTCACCCACGTGGTCAATCGTGTCGCCGAGCTTGGAGGCGAGCGTCTCCATCTGGCCGGCAGCCGCCTGGAGGCGCTTCTGGTTCTCGGTGGAGGTGTCGCGCAGGTTCTGGGCCGCGGTGTAGGCGGCCGTGAGCGCCTTGTACCTCTCGGCGTAGTCGGCGGCGGTGGGGTCGAGCGCCTGGCGCTGCGCGTCGATGGCGTCCATGGCGATGCTCGCGGACGTGGCGGCGTTGCCAAGGTTGGCAGCCATGCCGTTCAGCTTGGAGGCGTTGGCGCTTGCGAGCGACTGGGCGTCCCCGAGGGCAGACTTGAGGCTTTCCGTGGGCGCGTTGGCGGCGTCGAGCGCCTTGTTGATGGCGTCGGTCACGGCGTCGAGGCTCGCCGAGCTGCTCGACAGAGCGTCGTTGAGCGAGCTCGTGGTGCCGTCGAGCGTGTTGCCCAGGTTGCGAACGTTGCCGGCCGTGGAGCGCAGCGTGGAGCCAAGGTCGAGCGTGGAGGAGAGCGAGGAGCCAAACGAGCTCGAGCCCGTGCCGAGAAGGCCCTGCGTGGAGCTCAGGATTCCGGAGAAGCCGCGGATGTCGCCTGCCGTGCCCGTGAGCGTGTCGCAGCCCTTGGCGATGGCCTCGTCGAGCTTGGCAGCCACCTCGGTGACCTTGTCGTCGTCCAGGTAGTTGTCGAGCTCGTCCAGCACGCCGGCGCCCACCGTGGTGAGCGACTCCGCAAACGAGGCGTTGATGTCGGTCTGGATGGCCGTCTCGGCCTTGTTCGTGACGATCTGGGCGATCGCGTTGGCCTTCTCGTTCTGGTAGAACTTGACCTGCGGGCGCACCGGGTTGCTTGAGAGCGCGGTCATCATGTCAACGGAGAAGTCCTCGGGGATGACGACGGCGGCGTAGTATTCGCCGGAGCGCACGCCCTCGAGCGCGTCCTCCTCGGTCGTGACCGTGTAGCCGATGGACGTGGACTCACGCAGGTCGCTCACGACGTGCTCGCCAAAGTTGACCTCGACGGGCACGAGGTCGGAGGTGTAGCCGCGGTCCGAGTTGGCGACGGCCACCTTGAGGTTCTTCGTGTTGCCATACGGATCCCAGCTGCCCGCGATGTTGAACCAGGCGTAGAACGTGGGCACGACGATGATACCCACGATCACGACGAGGGCGATGACGTTGCCGCGAAGGTTGCGGAAGTCGCGCTTGATGAGGTTCCAGATCTTGCTCACTACTCCTCGCCTCCCTTCTCGGGCGTGTCGTCCGTCTTGGTGTTGTCGGTCTTGTCGGTGGTGGAATCTGCACCGAGCTGAGCGTGCTCGAGGCGCATCTTGTCGAGGGGCGCGAAGGCCATGAACTCCTGGCGCAGCTCGTCGTCGAGAAGGTCATAGAGCTGCTCTCGGCTCATGTCCGCGAGCGAAGTCTTCTCGGAGACGCGGGAGTGGAAGTACTCCACCACGATGAGGAACGTGCAGATCACGACGAGCGAGACGATCCAGAGCATGATCATCGTGAACTTGTAGGGCAGCACGAACAGGAGCGCGAGCAGCGCGAGGGGCACCCAGATGAGGGCCGCGAAGCCTCGCCTGACGAGCGTGGGGTACATGAGCTCGAACTTCGCCGCGCGCTCGAGGAAGGCGCTCTTGTAGGCTCCCGAGCTCATGATCACCTTGATGATCGTCGAGAGGCGGAAGTGCGTGCGGCCGGCGGCGTCGCGCTCGGTGATCATGAGGTCGGTGTCGCCGAGCCTGCGGTCGAACAGCGTGTTGATGTTGAGCAGGTGGCGGCGGGCGGTGACGCCGATGAGCAGTGCGGGGACGAGGAACACGAGCAGCATGAGCAGGTTGTTCGCGTAGTAGCTGCCGTAGAAGCCCGCGATGGCCTCGCGCATGGCGTTGATGCCGTAGGTGAACGGCAGCCACGGGTGCAGGTTCTTGAAGAAGTCCGGCATCATCTCGATGGGGTAGGTGCCCGAGGCGCCGGGGATCTGCAGGATGACGAGCAGCACGGCGATGGCCTTGCCGATGTGCTTGAACGCCACGGAGATGGCGTAGACGAAGAAGACGTAAACGAAGCTCTCGACCATGCCGGCGAACACGAACGCCACCGGGTTCAGGCACTGGATGCCGAGCAGGACGTCGCCCACGCAGCAGATGATGGCTTGGAGCTGGCCGAGGAGGTTCATGAGCAGCCAACGGCCAAAGAAGCCCTGCCACGGCTTGAAGCGCCCGATGCCCTCGTCGTCCACCTCGAGCTTGTAGATGGCAACGAGCACGAAGCCGCCCACCCACAGCGCGAGGTTGGTGTAGAAGGGGGCCACGCCGCTTCCGTAGTTCTCGACGGGGTAGATGGGCTGGGAGGCCATCTCCACGGGTGAGCCCACGAACTCTCCCACCTGCTCTGCGTCAAGGCCCAGCACGTCCTTGAGCGCCGAGAGGGTCTCCGCGCTCTGAATGGCCGCCGTGTCGGTTGCGAGCGCGCCCACCGATCCCGCGGCGTCCCTGAGCGAGCCGCTCGTCTTGGAGATGGCGTCCGAGCTCTGGGAGAGCATGCTGTCGAGCTGGGCGAGCGAGCCGTCCACCTGGTCGAGCATGGGGGAGAGGGCGTTCGTGAGCCCCACGAGCTGGCCGCCGGCATCTGCGAACTGGTCGAGGGAGGCGGAGATGGCGGGGATGGTCGTCGTGGCGAGCGTGCCCTGCATGTCAGACATCGCCTTGGAGCTGGACTGGACGGCGTCGTTGACCGAGGACGAGAGGTCTCGCACCGCGTCGTTGCCGGCCTTGATGGAGTCCGAGACGCCCTTGAGCTGATCGAGCTGGCCTGTCGTGGAGCCGCTCAGCGCGTCGAGCGAGGAGATCGCCTGGTCGATGGCCGCGAGCGCCTCGGCCTTGCCGGCCGTGCCGTCGGGAATGGCGGAGTCAACCTTTGCGCGCACGTCCGCGAGCGTGGCGCGGATGGTCTGGAACGTGTTCTCGTTCATCGCGCCGGCCTGCGAGATGGCGCCGTCGAGCTGGCCCTGGGCCCAGCCGATGTCTCCCGTGATGTTGCCGATGTCGTAGTTGGCCTTGCTCGAGATGCCCGAGACGGTGGAGACGGACGTGCCGAGGGCGCTCGAGAACTGGCTGCCGAGCTCCTGGACCTGCGAGCGCGTCTGGGAGAGCGTGCCCATGGAGTCGCTGAGCGCCTGGGACAGCGAACTCGTGGACCCCTTCACCTGGCTGAGCGTGGAGCGGGCGTCGGCGACGGTCGTGCGGGCGTCTGCGATGAGGTCCTGCGTGCCGTCGAGGTCGTCGGCGAGGCCGTCGAGCAGGCCCTGGACCTCGGAGAGGTCGGCGGAGACAGACGTGACGGCGCGGTCTGCGTCGCCGAGCACCTGGCCGGAGAGCCCCTGGAGCTTCTCGGTGATGGTCTTGGCCACGGTGTCCACGAACGTGCTGGAGATCTCGCTCTCGAGTGTCGTGGCTCCGGTGTCGGTGACCTTGGGCGAGATGGCGTTGACCTTCTCGTTGACGTAGTAGGCGATGTGGGCCTGGTTCGTGTCGCCGTCCAGGACGTCTGCCAGCGAGCTCGTGAAGTCCTGCGGGACCACGAAGGCCGCGTAGTAGCGCCCGGACGCAACGCCGTCCTTGGCTGCTTGCTCGTCGTCCACGAACGTCCAGCCAAGCTGGGTGTTCTCCTTGAGCTGCTCCTCGATCATGTCGCCGGCGTTGATGGTGCCTATGTCTCCCACCTCGGCCCCCTCGTCCTCGACCACGACGGCGATGGGCACCGTGCTCGTGTTCTCGTAGGGGTCCCAGTTGGCGAGGATGTTGAACCACGCGTAGAGGGAGGGGATGATCGCCACGCCGATGGCGATGACGATGGCGACCGGGTTCGCAAGTATTCGCTTGAGGTCGCGCCTGAAGATCTTGAACGCTGTTCTCACGGGGAGACTCCTTGTGCCGTTCGTGCCGTGCGTTGTCGTTCACGTACATAATATGTGGCCCAGATGGAATCCGAGCCACGGACGAGCGTTGTATACCCTATCAATACATCGGCATTCCTATGCCTAGCAGAGAAGTTTACATAATTTCTTGTGTTTACAGACGACGGGCGGGGGAATACACTGTGCTAGCCCTAAACGGGCGCTCGTCAAGAGGCGCCGCGACGGCATCGTCGTGGCGCGTAGAGCCGAGGGACCGAGCCCGATGACGCTCCGACAACCCACCCGCATGGTACGGGCAGGGTGCCAATTCTCGGCGGCCGCGCGCTGGCCGGAAGACGGGGGAGGCATGACGGCACGTCATCAACGTCCCCTATGCAATGGCAGGGGGACGTTTTTCGTCTCCGGGGCCGGGTGCCTCGCCTGGCCCGCAGATGTTCGGCGCTTGCGCCGGAGAGGAGAGCAGATGACCGAGAGCCTCAATGCCCAGGAGAGCTACTACTTCACCTCCGAGTCCGTGACGGAGGGCCACCCCGACAAGGTGTGCGACCAGATCAGCGACGCCGTGCTCGACGCGATTCTCGAGAAGGAGGCGCGCCTTGAGGCCGAGGGCTATGTGGCCCCCAACGGACAGCCCGCCAGCGTCGAGAACGTGCGCTGCGCCTGCGAGACATTCGCCACGACGGGAACGATCGTCGTGGCCGGCGAGATCCGCACGCAGGCCTACGTAGACGTGCAGGAGATTGCCCGCAAGACGCTCAAGCGCATCGGCTACGACCGCGCCAAGTACGGGTTTGACTGCGAGACCTGCGGCGTCATCTCCATGATCCACGGCCAGAGCCCCGACATCGCCCAGGGCGTGGACGAGTCCTTCGACGCCCAGGCCGGCCGCACGGAAGACCCGCTCGACCGCATCGGCGCCGGCGACCAGGGCATGATGTTCGGCTACGCCTCCGACGAGACCGACGTCCTCATGCCCATGCCCATCTACCTGGCTCAGAGCCTGGCCAAGAGGCTTGCCGACGTGCGCAAGTCCGGCGAGCTCGCCTACCTGCGCCCGGACGGCAAGACGCAGGTCACGGTGCGCTACGAGGCAGACCGCCCCGTGGAGGTCACGGCCGTCGTCGTCTCCACTCAGCACGACCCAGAGGTCGAGGACATGGGCGTCATCAAGGCCGACGTCACCGAGCACGTCATCGCGCCCGTGCTTGACGCGGCGAACATCCCCTGGAAGGACGCCGACATCTACGTGAACCCCACGGGGCGCTTCGTGGTGGGTGGCCCCATGGGAGACACCGGCCTCACGGGCCGCAAGATCATCGTGGACACCTACGGTGGCATGGGCCGTCACGGTGGCGGCGCCTTCTCGGGCAAGGACTGCACCAAGGTGGACCGCTCGGCCGCCTACGCCGCGCGCTGGGTTGCCAAGAACATCGTGGCCGCGGGCCTTGCCCACAGGTGTGAGGTGCAGCTTGCCTACGCCATCGGCGTGTCGCACCCGCTCTCCGTGCTCGTGGACACCAAGGGCACGGGTGCCGTGAGCGACCGCGTGATCGAGGCGGCGGTGAAGCGCGTGTTCGACCTGCGCCCGGGCGCGATCATCCGCGACCTCGACCTGCGCCGCCCCATCTTCGAGAAGACGGCCGCCTACGGCCACTTTGGCCGCAAGGACCCCGACTTCACCTGGGAGGCCACGAACCGCACCGACGAGCTCAAGGCCGCGGTGGCCGAGCTCGCCTAGGCAAGCGGTGACACTTGGGTGACACTTGGGGACGGGGTCAATCTGTCACCATGAGATTTTGAGACCGAGGGG
>ERZ808240.1003-NODE-1003-length-35894-cov-10.705656_pt1 | contig 35894 bp, 31 predicted proteins | sample MGYA00521084_ERZ808240 | MGnify/ENA primary metagenome ERZ808240 (study PRJEB31516, sample SAMN03275571) | gut metagenome | biome: mammalia-associated habitat; material: feces | host: Papio cynocephalus | place: Kenya | collected 2012-08-06 ... | reverse complement strand
TGGCTCAGCTCTTCTTGATGAACTGGGTGCCGCAGCGGGGGCAGGAGATCTGGATACGGCCCCGGCCCCGGGGCACGCGCAGCTTCTGGCGGCACTGGGGGCAGCGGTAGTAGTGGTAGAGCTTGCGGTTGTCCCACTGGTCTTTCAGACCGCGGAACTTGTTGGTGATGCGGTCCTTGATGGCGTAATATTTATAGTTTTCCTCGGTGCGCTTGGAGATGTTGCGGCTGAACATCCGGTAGTAGCAGAAGATGAGCATCACCATGCCCAGGTAGAGCAGCAGGGGCATCCGGGTCAGGATGTAAATGAGGATGAGCACAAGGGATGCAATATTCAAAAACTGGTTCAGACCGTCGGTGCCGTAGCGGCCCATCATAAACTGGCGAAGCTTTTCTTTCATAAACGTCCTTCCTTTGGTGGCAATGCTTTATTGAAACAGGGGCGGAGTGCCCGCCCCTGCATCGTTTCTGGTTCTAAGATACCATGCAACCATGATAAAATTTTGAACAGAGTGCAAACCTATCGTAAAGAGACGGGATTTAAGCACTGCTTATTCTTCCCGGCAGCGGATGGTCAGCGCCGCCTCGGTGTCCAGTGCGCCCTCCATCCGGCAGAACAGCTTTGCCGGGCCGGCCTCGCCGGTGGTGGCGAGATAGGTGCCAGCCATACCACCCCGCAGGGGGACGATGCTGGGGCCGAGGATGCGCAGAGGGCCTTCCACACTGAGCTGGACGGCCTCGCCGCAGTAGGGCAGCAGGTTGCCGTTCTGGTCGATGGCCCGCAGACTGACGGCGGCACAGTCCCAGGTGGGGCCGTCGGTGAGGATGGGGTTGTGGACGGTGCATTCCAGCCGGACGCTCTGCACCGGCTCTTTCACCACGGTGCGGACGGCCCGGCCATGCCAGACCGCCTCAAACCGATAGACCGGCGCAGGACTGCCCAGCACACCGATATATTTGTAGTAGAGCTGCACGAGGTCGTTCCAGCTCAGGCGCAGGGAGTAGAGCCGGGCCCGGGACAGGGGAGAGAGCTCCATGGCGTCCCGGCGCATCTCATTGAGGATGGATGCGATCTGCGGAGCAGCAGCCCGGTCGATGCCCTCGTATTTTTCCAGCAGCAGACCCACAAAATCGTGGATCTCGATGGGTGGATGGGGCAGAGCGGCGAACCGGCCCCGCTGGTCAGGAGAAAACTCGGCCACGAAATCGTTGTCCCGGTAGAGCCGGAGACTCTCGGCGTTGGTGAAGGCCCAGCAGGCTCCGGCAAAGCCGCCGGGGTGGTCGCCCAGTGCCATGCTGGAAGAGACTTCCAGCACGATATCCGAGGGGGAGCGGGGCGTTTTCTGGCTGGCATAGACCGCCGCAGAGAGCTTGGGGTTGCGGAACATATCCATAACGCCCTGATAGCTGATGCGGTCGCCGCTGCCGAACTCCCGGTGGGTGTTGTAATCGGTCATGCACCAGCCGAAACTGCCTGCCACGCCCTGTTGGGCAATGGCGTCGTTGAGGACGGCGGCATAGCGCAGAGCCTGTGCCAGACGGTGGGGTTCATCGTCAAAAGGCTTGGCAGGGAACTGTGCGCCCTCAAATTCGCTGATGAGATAGCCTTTCCGGGGGTCGGGGGTGACGGCGGTGCGGGACTCGCACCCCACGCCCCGGCCCCGGTAGGAGTAGTCGCTGTAGGCATAAACGTCCTCGAGGAGCTGGCTGCGGCGGGTGCTCCGGGTGCCGGCAGTGGGCCGGGTGGGGTCGAGGCGGTGGACCGTCTCGTTGGCGCGCTTGTAGAAGCTCTCATCGTCGGCGCTGCCACTGACCCGGACGCCCCAGAGGAAGATACTGGGATGGCTGCGGTACTGGCAGACCATCTCCCGGCAGTTCTGCAGGGCCTGGGCCTTCCAGGCATCGTCGCCGATGTGCTGCCAGCCGGGCATCTCCATGAAGACCAGCAGGCCCAGCTCGTCGCAGGCGTCCAGAAACGCAGGGCTGGGAGGTGTGGTGAGCCGGACGGCATTGCAGCCCAGCTGCTTTTTCAACAGCTGTGCGTCCAGACGTTGAATACTGTCGGGCATGGCATAGCCCTGATATGGAAAGCTCTGGCGGCGGTTCAGGCCCCGCAGCTCCACCCGCTCGCCGTTGAGGTAGAGCCCACCCGCCACGAACTGCAGGGTGCGGAAGCCGAACCGGCAGTTCTTTTCGTCCAAAACCCGGTCGGGCAGGCCGCTGGTGCCGGGCCGGATGAGCCGGACCGTGAGGGTGTAGAGGGTGGGGTGCTCGATGCTCCACGGATGGACATCGTTCAGGGTACCGTTGATGGGCAGGGAAAGCTCACCGGTGTAGAAAGCCCGACGGCCGGAGGGGCTGCGGATCTCGGCCTGTAAAGTGCAGCCCACCGTCTCGCCTACGGTGGCGGTATAGATTCGGAAGCCGCCCTCGGCTTTCGTCTCGATGAAGATATCCCGCAGATAGGCGGGTTCCTTTATGTCCAGAGAGACGGCGCGGCAGATGCCGCCATAGGTAAGAAAATCCATCTGTCCGCCGAAGGGCGGGATGTTCAGGTCTTCCCGGCTGTCGCAGCGGAGGGCCACCACATTCTTCTGGCCCAGATGGAGGGCACTGGTCAGGTCAACGGTGAAGGAGGTATAGCCGCAGCTGTGGTGGAACACCCGCCGCCCGTTGCAGAACACGGTGGCGTCGTGGGCCACGGCCCCGAAGGTGAGCAGGACGGTGCGGCCCTCCCACTCCCTGGGCGCAAAAAACTCCCGCCGGTAGCCCGAAAGCTTCTGGTAGTCGTTCTCGTTGCAGTAATTGTAGGGCAGCGCCCGGACCGTGTGGGGCAGGCGCACCGGTTCCAATGTCAGTTCCGGGCATTCCGGCCGCACGATGGCGGGGTCGAACACCGGGGCAAACAACCAGCCGTCGTTCCAGTCGTAGTGTTCCATAACTGTTTTCTCCGTGGCAAAAAGTTCTGAATTTCTTATAATTTCTATGCTACCACAAACTTATGAACGAAAAAAGCATCTGTATCGGATTTTATCGGTTTCTGAACAAAAATTCAGAAAGAAAAAGGGCTTTCCCGGCGGGGAAAGCCCTTTGCAGTGCTCAGCGGATAAAATTGGTCATGGGGCGGCGGGGGTTTTCGGGGTGCTCGATGCCCGCAGCCTTGCCGGCCTCGATGCACTTGAGCAGCCATGCCATGTTCCGACCAAGCTCTTTCATCACGGCGCAGCCCTCGGCGTCCTGCAGCACCTGCTCCGGATTGGAGCCGTGGACCATGGGCCAGTAGGAGCCGCTCACCAGCGGCATATGGAAGAACTCAGGGTACTTCACCAGCTGGTCGAGGGTCGTGGTGGTGCCGGCGCGGCGGGCCGAGCAGCAGATGGCGGCAGGCTTATAGGCCAGATATTTTCCGCCTGCATAAGAGAGGCGGTCCATGAAGCTGGTCATGTTGCCGGAAGCAGAGGCATAGTGCACAGGGGTGCCGAACACGAAGGCGTCGGCGGTCTTGGCCTTCTCGATGGCCTCGTTGACCACCCCGCCGAAGACGCAGCCATTGCCTGCGGCACAGCCGCCGCAGCCGATGCAGCCGCCTACCGGCTTGGTGCCCACGTTCAGGATCTCGGTCTCGATGCCGGCGGTGTTCAGTTCCCCGGCGATGAGGGACAGTGCAGTGTAGGTGCAGCCCTTCTCGTGGGGGCTGCCGTTGATGAGCAGAACTTTCATGTCAGATACTCTCCTTTTTGCGCCCTCTGGTGTCGGCGCTCTGATACGATTTTAGCACATTTGTGCAGACAGTGCAACGAATCGCCCGGCTTGCCCTTGACAAAGAGCTACGGTATGACGATAATAATAAGGCTACATAAGAAGCTGCTTTCATAAGCATTGCATGCCGTCCGGCGCACTCCGCTTATAAAAACGGCTTCTAAGACACAGGAAAGATCCAAAGGAGGCCAAAACCATGCGAGTGATTGCAGGAGAAGCCCGCGGCAGACGGCTGGAAGCTCTGCCCGGCACAGATATTACCCGCCCCACCCTCGACCAGGTGAAGGAGGCGATGTTCAGCATCGTTCAGTTCGACCTGCCCGGTGCCCGTGTGCTGGACCTGTACGCTGGCAGCGGCCAGCTGGGCATCGAGGCCCTGAGCCGGGGCGCGGCCCGGTGCGTTTTTCTGGATGAGAACCGGGACGCCGTCAACATCGTGATGAAGAACTGCAAGACCTGCGGCGTCTTCGACCGCAGCCGGGTCAATGTCGGCGAAGCAGCCCGTTTCCTCTCGGCCTGCCGGGAGCAGTTCGACATCGTTCTGCTGGACCCTCCGTTCCACAATGGTACACTGGAAAATATCCTCCCCGTGGTGGACAAGTGCGTTGCCCCCGGCGGCATTGTCATCTGCGAGAGCGAGACGAAACTCGTCCTCCCCGCCGAGGTGGGCGGCCTGCAGCTGAAAAAGCAGTATAAGTACGGCAAGGTGCTGCTGTGGAAGTACACGAAGCCCATGGCAGACGCTGCACAGGAAGAAGGAGAAGCGTGATGAACGTCAACGAGCTTTTGGACACCATTGAGGATATGCTGGAAGAGAGCACCGGTATGCCCCTCTCCGGCGGCAAGCGCATCGTGGACGTGGAGCAGATCCGGGATTACCTCGATGATATCCGGGCCAATCTCCCGGTGGAGCTGCGTCAGGCCCAGTCCATCGTCAGCGACCGCGCCCAGCTCATCGACTCGGCCAATGCACAGGCCCAGTCCATCGTGAAAAAAGCCGAGGAGCGGGCCCGCATCCTTGTGAGTGAGGCCGAGATCGTCCGCGCTGCCCAGCAGCGGGCTTCGGAGATCGTTGCTGCGGCCCAGAATGAGGCCAAGGCTCTCCGCCAGAGCGTGACGGATTATTGTGACAATATGCTCAAGACCACCGAAGAAACCATGGCAGAAAATGCCGCACAGGTGAAAAACGTCCGTGCGAACCTGCGCCAGCCGCCCCGCCGCGGCGCATAATGCCCCGGAAACAGAGCGCTGTTCTTCCGAAATCCGGTCCCCTGCGAGTGAAAATGACGACTCGCAGGGGATTTTTTTGTAACATTTTGTAGGAAAAATGCGAAGGAAAAAACTTGCATTCAGTGCGACGATTTGCTACAATAAAATAGAATCGTCAGGTATGGAATGGACATGAAATAAGGACAAACTCCCGGTCATCCGTCCGCTGTATCGGACGGCTCGGAACACGAAATGAAAGGAGGCTGGGCCCGATGACAGAAGCAGAAAACAAAACACAGTTCGACCCGGCCTCGTTTGAGCATATCCCTGTGCTTCTGAACGAGTGCCTCGAAGGGCTGAATATCGACCCGGCAGGGACTTATCTTGACGGTACGGCAGGCGGCGCGGGACATTCCCGGCAGATCGCCCTCCGGCTGGATGGCGCAAAGGGAGGCCGGCTCATCTCGCTGGACCAGGACCCCGACGCCGTGCAGACGGCACGGGCACGGCTGGCCGGGCTTCCGGCTACGGTGGTGCAGATCAACTTCCGCTATGCGGGACAGGCCCTTGAGAGCCTTGGCATCGAGAAGATCAACGGTGCACTGCTCGACCTGGGCGTTTCCAGCCATCAGCTGGACGATGCAGCCCGGGGCTTCTCCTACCGCGCAGACGCTCCGCTGGATATGCGGATGAGTCAGCAGGGAGAGACCGCAGCAGATCTGGTGAATACTCTCAGCCGGGAAGAAATTTCCCGCATCCTCAAGGATTACGGCGAGGAGCCTTACGCCTGGCAGATCGCCGGACATATCGTGGAGGCGAGAGAAAAAGCCCCCATTGAGACGACCTTGCAACTGGCCGATATCGTGGCCGGTGCCGTGCCGCCCGCAGAGCGGCGCAAAAATAAAAACCCCTCGCGGCGCACGTTCCAGGCGCTGCGCATCGCGGTCAACCATGAACTGGATGCACTGGAAGAGGGACTGGATACCATCTTCGACCATCTTGCTCCGGGTGGAAGGCTGTGTGTGATCACCTTCCATTCGCTGGAAGACCGGCTGGTGAAGAACAAATTCCGCCGCTGGTCCACGGCCTGCACCTGCCCGCCGGAGTTTCCGGTCTGCGTGTGCGGCGGCAAGGCGAAAGCAAAACTCATTACCCGGAAGCCCATTGAGGCCGATCAGCAGGAGCTGGAGGAGAACCGGCGCAGCCGCTCCGCCCACCTGCGAGTTCTGGAAAAAATCTGAGCGGATAAGCGGTCGCTCAGTGTATGAGGAGGAGATCAACTATGGGTCAGCCAGCTTATGATGCGTCTGGGGTGCGCCGCAGAAAGGCGCCTCAGACGCAGCGCAAAGTACCCCTTCGGGTAGAAAAGGGCGGCAAACGCCGCCTTACTACCCGGCAGGCCGTCACGCGGTATGCATTGCAGCTGATCTCGATGGCACTGCTGGTCGGCTTTGCCGTCAGCCTGCTGTGGAGCGAGGCTCAGCTGGTGGAGGTCAACGACCAGATCCAGAAGGCCAAGGCCCAGCTGGTGAGCGAACAGAGCCAGTATACTTATTACAACAGCGTCCTCAACAGCAAGACGAACATCACCAGCGTGGAAGAGGTGGCCGGACGTCTGGGCCTGATGAAGATGGATCAGAGCCAGATCACCTATATCCGGCTGGACAGCGAGAGCGTACTGGTGCGCAAGGAGTCTGCTGTTCATCAGTGGACGGATTTCCTGCACGATGGTGCCATGACCATTCTGGCATCCGTCAACCGGGCAAAATAAGAGACAGATGGAAAAGCGTGCGGCAGCGCACGCTTTTCTGATTTCTGCATGGAGAATACCGATGCAATACAAACCTCCCAAAAACAAGCACAAGAATATCTACTACCGCCTCCGCCGCAGCGACCCGCACGAGCGCCTCAGTGCGCGGCTGCGGCATTTCAGCTACGGCGCGGCGGTATTTTTTGTAGGCGTGGCGGCGCTTATCGTCATCAAGAGCCTGTATGACATCCAGATCAAGGAGGGCACGACCTTCCGCCAGTATGCGGCACAGCAGCAGCTGCTGGACAGCACCATCCAGGCCACCCGCGGTGAGATCTACGACGCCTCCGGCATCACGCTGGCCTCCACCAGCGTGGTGTGGACCATCTGGGCCGACCCCAGTTACAGTACGGCTCTTTTCACCAGCCAGACGTCGGAGGATACCGACGACGTCATCAAGACGGTGGATGAAAGCACTCTGGCCGAGGTGAGCCGTCAGCTGACTCTGCGGCTCCTCTCTGGCGACGGCGAGAATCTGGACAGTGTGGACACCTCTTCGGCGGAGTATCAGGCCCAGTATCAGACGGTGCATGATGCACTGGCCAAGAATGATTCGTCCTATCAGGTGCTCGCCACCAAAGTCAACAACGCGGCCAAGCTCTCCATTGAGAAGTACGTCAGCAGCTACAACAAAGAACACGCCAAAAAGAAGACGCTGGAGGATGGCACCGTCATCCGGAAGGGCCGTGTGTCGGTCTCTTCCTCCAAGAGCTTCCAGCGGGATTACCCCTATGGCGCATTCGCCGCGTCGGTGCTGGGCTTCTGCGATGGCGAGGGACAGGGCTTTTATGGTCTGGAAAAATCCTACGACTCCACCCTTGCAGGCGTGAATGGCCGCACCATCACCATCCGCAACGCCTACGGCAACGCCATTGCAGACAATAACGCTACCACCTACGCCGCCAAAGACGGCTCCAATCTGGTGCTGTCGCTGGATGTCAATGTGCAGGAGGTAGTGGAACGCTACCTCAACGAAGCCGTCTATGCCAACAATGTCGAGAACCGCGGCTGTGCCATTGTGATGAACGTCAAGACCGGTGCCATCCTTGCCATGGCATCCAAGCCGGATTTCGACCCCAATAACCCTCTGGATTTCAGCGCCAACCTCAATTACCTCTCGGAGCAGGTGCAGGCAGAGCCGGAAATTTATACGCTCTACCTTAAAGACCCCAATGACCCGAAGCAGTTCCTGAAAGATGAGAACGGCAACAAAATTCCTGACCCTGACCCGGATTACACCGGCACTTACCGCGATATCCAGTGGAAAAACAAGGCCATCACTGAACTGTACTACCCCGGAAGCGTCTTCAAGGTCATCACTGCGGCCATGGGTGTGGACTCCGGCAAGGCGACTTATAACACCACCTTCAACTGCTCCGGTGCCTACGGCGTGGCAAAAGAGACCTACCACTGCGCCGGCAAGAAAGCCCATGGCACCCAGAATCTGGCGCAGGCCCTCCGGAACAGCTGCAACATCTACTTTATCCAGCTGGGCCAGCGGGTGGGCGCAAGCCTCTTCTACGATTATTTTGATGCCTTCGGCTTCACCGAGCGCACCGGCGTAGACCTGCCCAATGAGACCGGCATGATGAAATACTACACCAAGAGCCAGCTGGGCGAGGTCGAGCTTTCGTCTTCTGCTTTCGGTCAGGCAATGGCCGTCACCCCGCTGCAGATGTGCACCGCCATCTCTGCAGCCGTCAACGGCGGCTATCTCGTCACCCCCCATGTGGTGGATAAGATCACCGACCAGAACGGCAACGTGGTGGAAGAAGTGGGAGCCAACGTCCGCCGACAGGTCATCAGCGAGGAAGCCAGCGAGACCATCCGTCAGATCATGGAATACGAGGTGGGCGACGGCAGTACCACCGGCGGCGGCTCCAACGCCTATGTGGCAGGCTACCGCATCGGCGGCAAGTCCGGTACGTCCGAACAGCTGAACATGCAGCGCCGCGCCGACGGCGACTATAAGAAAGTCGCATCCTTTGCGGCTGTCCTGCCTGCCAATGACCCGGAGATCCTGGTCTACGTCATGCTGGATGACCCCAACAACGCCCGCACCGACTATTCCTCCATTCTGGCGGCGCCTGTGGTCGGCAATATCATCAGTGAAATTGCGCCCTATCTGGGCATCGCCACCGATGGCATCGACCGCAGCCAGAGCACCATCAAGGTGCCGAACCTTGTGGGCAAGGAGTGGAGCAGCGCACAGGTGGCCCTGAACAACAAGGGCCTGAAACATCAGCTGGTGGAGAGCGAGAGCGACCAGACCGCCGCCGTCGTCACCTATCAGTATCCCCACGCCGGGGCCAATGTTGCCAGCGGCACGACCATTTATCTTTATACCGATACCTACTCCGGCAGCCACACCGAGGTGCCGGATGTCACCGGCAAGAGTGCCGATTTTGCCCGGCAGATGCTCACTGCCGCCGGGCTGAACTGCCGCGTCGAGGGCGGAACAGCCGGTACAGTGCAGACTCAGAGCGAAGCAGCGGGTTCCAGTGTCCAGAAGGGCACTGTTGTTACGATCACCTGCGGGTGAGATTCGTGTCAGCATCCTGGTCGGCCCACCGGTAATTTCCTTCGCAAGTGAGGTCGGGTTGTGGCTCGCATCCTGCTGGCCGCTGCCCCAACATCGGCTCCCTGTTTCCGCCGCAGGCGGTGGTCGCCTCTGTTGCAGGCCCTTCCATCGCCCGCCCTATTGCCTACGGCAACAGGGCCCCACCCCAGCGGACACTTGCTCAGGGAACAACCGGCGTGCCTTAGTTGCCAGCGCTTATCTCCGGAGGCGGGGCGGAGGGTGGTTTGCTGCCAAGCGGCTCAATCGCAAACTTGTTTGCGATAGCTGGCAGGAAACTGCCGGACAGCCCCAGCCGATGAGATGCAGTTTCACGCCTCCCGCTCCGGCACTTCCCGGCAGAAAAACATACGACCAGAGCAACCACCCGCATCTCCCCCATAAAATGATAAAAGAGGAAAATGATTATGGAAAATATCGCAGCCAAACTGCTTTTAAAGGGCCTTGCCCCCGAGGGCTTTGCCGATAGCCAGCCCATCGGTCTTGTCACCACCGACAGCCGTGAGGTCTGCCCCGGGTGCGTCTTCGTGGCTTTCCCGGGAGAGCGCTTTGACGGCCATAACTTCGCCGCCAAGGCGCTGGAAGAGGGCGCAGCCTATGTGGTGCTCAACCACCCGGTGGAGGGCGTCCCGGCGGAAAAAGCCATCCTCTGCCCGGACAGTTACCATGCCATGATGGTCATGGGTGCAAATTACCGCAGCCAGTACCACCCCAAGGTGGTGGGTGTCACCGGCAGTGTGGGCAAGACCACCACCAAGCAGATGACCTACGCCGCCATTGCGGGCTTTGGCAATACCATCAAGACCGAGGGCAACCAGAACAATGAACTGGGCCTGCCCCGTACTATGTTCCGCATCGGGAAGGATACCGAATATGCTGTGGTGGAGATGGGCATGAGCCACGCAGGCGAAATCGAGCGTCTGGCAAAATGCGCCCGCCCGGATGTGGGCATCATCACCTGTATCGGTGTGTCCCATATCGGCAATCTGGGCAGTCAGGAGAATATCTGTAAGGCCAAGCTGGAGATCTGCGCCGGTCTGCCCGAGGGCGCGCCCCTCGTGCTCAACGGCGATGACCCCTTCCTGCGCAGGGCGGCTCTGCCGGGCCATGTCCGCCCGGTGTGGTTCAGCATCGGGGATGAGGGGGCAGATGTCTGCGCTCTGGATGTCCGGCAGGAGGGAGATGGGATGGCCTTTACTCTCTGCGATAAGGCCGCAGGCCGCTATGAGGTGAGCATCCCGGCCATGGGCCGCCACAATGTGGCCAATGCACTGGCCGCTTACGCCGCCGCCACCCGCCTTGGCCTTGACCCGAAGGGGGTCATTGACGGCCTGGCTGATTTTGAGCAGACCGGTATGCGTCAGCACGTCGTTCATGCCGGTGGCATGGATGTCATTGAGGACTGCTACAACGCCAACCCCGACAGCATGAAGGCAGCGTTGGCCATGTTCCGGGAGTACCCCTGCAAACGCCGGTTCGCGCTGTTGGGCGATATGCTGGAACTGGGCGAGATGAGCATTCCTGCACATGAGGAGCTGGGCCGTCAGGCTGCGGCGGCCGGGCTGGACGGCCTCGTCACCTATGGCCCCGAAACTGCCCGGACGGCAGAGAGCGCAAAGGCTGCAGGCCTTGCGGATGTCGTCCATGCAGCAACCTATGAAGAAGCCGCCGATGCCCTGCTGGCCCGGATGGCTCCTGGAGATGCCCTGCTGGTAAAGGCCAGCCGGGGCATGGCACTGGAAAAAGTGCTGGCCCTGTTTTATCCTGCCTGCAAAAAGTAAACTATTTCTTGGAGTATCGTTATGATTCGTTTTGCCTTGATCGTCGCCTCGACACTGGGGTTCTTCCTCACGGCGGCGCTCGGGAATCTTATGACCCCGCTGCTGAGTGCCTTCCGGACGGAGCAGCGCCCGCCGGATGACCGGCAGGAACAGCCTGCCCAGGAGCCGCCTACCATGGGTGGGCTCTGCCTGATGGTGGGCACGCTGGCGGCTGTGGGTGTGGGCTGGACTGCGGCCTGTGTGGCACAGCCTGACCTGCTGGGAGCAGAGAACCTGCTCACCACACGGCTCCTCATCGCCCTGTTCGGCTCCCTCTGCTTTGGTGCAGTGGGGCTGGCCGATGACCTGTTCCGGCTGCGGCACCATTCGCCGCTGGGGCTCCGCCGTCCGGTGCGGCTGGGGCTGGAAGCGGCCTCCGGCAGTGTGGTGCTCCTGCTGCTGGGGCTGAACCACTGCCTGCCCACCGGCCTGACCCTGCCGTATTTCGGCTACTGCTCTTTGGGGCCGCTGGCTCCGGTGGTCTGGCTGTTTTTGCTGGTGGCGCTGGCGGAGAGCGTCCGCGTCGCCGATGGGATGGACGGTACGGTCTGCGGCTGCGCTTTTATTGCCATGCTGGGGCTGATGTCTGCCATGACCATTCTGGGCTGGTTCCCGCTGGGAGTGCTCCCGGCGGCATTGGCCGGCGGGCTGATGGCCTTTCTGCTCTGGAACTTCTACCCCGCAAAGCTCCGCCCCGGCGCCGTGGGCAGCCTGTTTCTGGCCGGTGCGCTGGGCTGTGTGCCCCTGAGCATCGGCTGGCCCGGCCTGACAGTCCCTCTCTGCCTGCCCTACTGGCTGGAGGGCGGGATGGTGGCGCTGCAGATCCTCGTCTGGCGCTTTTCCCACGGGCGGCGGCAGCTGTTCGGCACAGCGCCGCTCCACCGCTGGCTGGAAAAGCGGGGATATCATCCTGTGAATATCTTTTATATCTTTGGGGTGCTGGCTCTGCTGGGCACGGTGCTGACGCTTCAGGCCGTGCGTGTCAGCTGAACCAGACCCATAGAAGGAGGGAGACGGATGGCGACCATCCAACGAAAAAAAGAAGGCCCCATCTTGATACTGGAAAAGAATCAGGGGCCGTGGTCCAAGGTGCTCATCAACTGGCTGGCGACGCTGGCCGTTATCATCGTGTTCGGGCTCATCATGCTGTTCAGTGCCAGCTACACGACCGGTTATATCCGGAGAGGAAACAGCCTGTATTACATCAAGGACCAGCTGAAGAGCCTTGGCTGCGGACTGGCTGCGATGTATGTGTTCAGCCGCCTGAATATGCGCTTCCTGCGCAAGCTGGTGGGGCCGGGTTATGTCGTCACCATCCTGATGCTCATCGCGGTGCTGTTCAGCACCCCCATCAATGGCTGCAAACGCTGGCTGGACCTGGGCATCAGCATTCAGGTGTCGGAGATCGCAAAACTTGAGATGATCCTGCTCACGGCCCACCTGGCCGCAAAGACCCCGCATCTGGAAAAGCTTGACCCCAACTCCAAACGCCGTCCGCCGGTGGGCGCATGGCTCCATCAGCGGCTCGTGCGGGAGCTCATCGTTCCGCTGCTGCCCCTCATCCCGGTCCTTGTCCTGCTGCTGCTGGAACCCCATATGTCCGGCATCGTGCTGACTACCGCCATTGTGGGCACCATCCTCATGCTGGGCGGCAGCGGCGGTGCCATCACCTGGGTGGGAGCGGGCATCGGCATCTACCTGCTCCGCACCCTGCTGGAACATGTGGATTCCATCCCCTACTTACAGGACCGTCTCGACGGCTGGACGAAAGACCTCAGCAAGATGACCGACCAGACACTGCAGAGCCTTTACGCCATCGGCTCAGGCGGCGTCACCGGTCTGGGCCTTGGCAACAGCATCGAGAAACAGCTCTGGCTCCCCGAGAGCACCAACGACTTCATCTTCAGCGTGGTGTGTGAGGAGCTGGGCTTTGTGGGGGCGCTGGTGGTCATCCTGCTCTTCGTGCTCTTCATCGTGCAGGGACTGTGGCTGGCTTTCCACGCCGAGAACCGGTTCTCTACGCTGGTGGGCATCGGCATCATGGCGCAGATCGCCTGGCAGGTGTTCTGCAACATCGCCGTCGTCACCAATACCCTGCCCAACACCGGCATTTCGCTGCCCTTCTTCTCCTCCGGTGGTTCGAGCCTCGTTCTGCTGCTGGCGGAGATGGGCGTTATGGTGAACATCGGCCGGAGCGGGGAGCGCGCCCGGATGGAGCGGGAAAACGCCAGAGCCCTGCGGGAGCGGGAAAAGGCCAAAGCCGATAATACCATCGCATTCCGGCCCACCCGTCCCGGAACAGAATATTGATATCAGGAGGAAACTGTCATGCGTGTACTCATTGCAGCCGGCGGCACTGCCGGACACATCAACCCGGCACTGGCCATCGCCGGAGCCATCAAGAAAGCCGACCCCTCTGCTGAGATCCACTTTGCAGGCCGGAAGGAAGGGATGGAATATCGTCTGGTGACGCAGGCGGGCTACCCCTTCCATCATATTGAGATCACCGGCTTCCAGCGGAAGCTCTCACTGAACAACATCCGGCGGAACATCATCACCCTCTGGAATCTGGCCCTCTCCGGCCCCAAGGCAAAGGCCATGATGAAGGAAGTGCGGCCTGACCTCGTCATCGGCTGCGGCGGCTACGTCTCCGGCCCGGTGGTACGCTGCGCCGCAAAGCGGGGCATCAAGACCGCCATCCATGAGCAGAACGCATTCCCCGGCGTGACCAACAAGCTGCTGGCCCCGGATGTGGATATCGTGTTTGCCGCTGTGCCTGCCGCAGTGGAGAAACTGGGGGCTCCCGAAAAAACACAGGTCGTGGGCAACCCCGTGCGGCCTGAGGTGTTTGAACAGGCCAAAAACCGGGACGCCATCCGGGCAGAGCTGGGAGCAGGAGACCGCACGGTCATCCTCTCCTTCGGCGGCAGTCTGGGTGCCCGCCGGGTCAATGAAGTGGTGGCCGACCTCTGCGCCTGGGAGCAGAAGGAGCACAAGCCCGTGCTCCACATCCACGCCACCGGTCAGTACGGCGTGGAGCTGTTCCAGAACCTCGAGAAAGAAAAGGGCTTCGCCCCCGGCGAGAGCCTTGTGGTCAAAGAATACATCAACAATATGCCGGAACTGCTGGCCGCAGCCGACCTGGTCATCAGCCGTGCCGGTGCCCTGACGCTGGCCGAACTGGAAGCCGAGGGCCGGGCCGCTGTGCTCATCCCCAGCCCCAATGTGGCAGAGAACCATCAGTATTACAACGCCATGGAGCTGCAGAAGGCCGGTGCCGCTGTGGTCATCGAAGAGAAAGACCTGACCGGCGAGAAGCTCATCTCCACCGTTTCCGGCCTGCTGGCAGAGCCGGGCAAGCTGGTAGCCATGGGCAAGAACGCCCGCACCCTCTCGGTGGATGACAGCCTTGACCGCATTGCAGATGCCCTGCTCAAACTGGTCAAGACTCCGTGATTGATTCCGGGATGGTCTTGTGATAAAATCAGACCGGATAAAAAAGCAGGAAGGAGGCGACACCGGCCATGCAGCAGAATCAGAACGGCCCCCGCCGCCCCGGGCAGAACAATACCCGGCGCAGCCAGAGCGGTAGCCGCAAAGCCTACGACTGGACAAAAGACCGGAGTCCCTCCGGCAGCAGCCGAAACCGCCGCCCTCAGGGAGGCTATCAGGGACAGGTGCTGGATTTCTCCGGCAGCAGCCGCTCCGGCTCAGGACAGGGCCAGCGGCCCCGCCGCCCGGACAACAGCATCCAGTTCCCTCAGCAGCCCCGCCGCCCGACCAACCCGAACCGGCCTTACAGCACGGAATACCGGCAGGATCGGCACCCCTCGGGCCAGCGGCCCCGGCAGAACACGACGGTCTACCCGGGCAATGCCCGCCCCCGGAATGGGCAGGCGAACCGCCCCGGGCAGAACCGGCGGCAGCAGAATGGACGCTACCGGCCCACGGAAGCAAATCTCCGCAGCCCCGCCCGGCGGGAGGGCAGAAAAAAGCGCCGCCTGACCCGGAAAGCCATCCGCCGACGGAGGGCCATCCGCCGTCTGACCGCGCTGGGCCTGCTGTTCTGTGTCATCGGGATAGGCGTCTACCTCACCGTCACCATGCTGTTCAAGATCAACACGCTGGAAGTGGTGGCTGATGGAAAAGTCGTGGATGAGATCGGCGGCTATTCCAGCTCCGAGATCCTCACGGCACTGGGCATTCAGGCGGAACAGAACATCTTCAGCTTTGACCCGTCGCAGAAAGCCGCAGAGCTGGAAAAAGAGTTTCCCATGCTGGAAAACATCCGGGTGGAACGGGACTATCCAAACACGGTGGCCGTGAAGGTCAGCGCGGCTACTCCGGCCTATGCCATGCAGACTTCGGACGGCTGGCTGAGCCTTTCAGCAGGGTTGAAGATTCTGGATAAGGATTCGGCGCAGCCGGAACTGCCCGTCCTCTACGGCGGCGACCCGGTCTCTACTACCCCTGGCGCCCAGCTGGAATATGAGCTGTCGGCGGCATCGAGCAGTGCATCTTCGGACAGCGCGGCCTCGGACAGCGCCGCATCCGCCGCATCCAGTGAAGCGGAGGTGCAGACTGACAAACGGCTGGAATCCCTCAATACACTGCTGACTGCATTGGAAAGCAGCGGACTGGGAGCCGATGTCACCCGCATCGAATTTGAAGACCCCGAGCAGATGGCATTCCTCTATCAGGGCCGCATCAGCGTGCTGCTTGGCACCCTGAACGAGCTGGAATACAAACTCCGGCTGGCAAAATATGTCCTGCTCAATGAGGACGGCAAGGGCTGTTCGGAGACCGATACCGGCATGCTGGACCTGAGCCACCTCAGCGCGTCTACCACTCGGAAGTTCCGCTTTGCACAGGGCGAGCCGACCCTGCCTTCGGGCTATACGGCCCCGGCCGTCTCGGACGCCCCGGCGGACTCCACCGACACTGCGGATGCAGCCGCAGAACCTGATGCAGCAAATACTGCTGCGGCAGACACCGATACCGGCACAGCGGACGCAGACCCTGCGCCCGCAGAAGAACCCACTGCCACAGCGGCAGTACAGCAATAAGGAGCGTTGCAGACTATGAAACTGGAACAACTGTTGGAGGGCGTGCCCTATACTCTGGTGCAGGGCAGCCTTGACCTTGAGATCGAGGATATCATCTACGACAGCCGCAAGGCGGCCCCCGGGCGGCTCTTCATCTGCATCGTGGGCACCCAGCGGGACAGCCACGACTATGCGGCCCAGTGCGTGGCCGACGGCGTTTCGGCGCTGGTCGTCCAGCACGACATCGACCTGAGCACCGTGCCCGGTGCCACCGTGCTGAAGGTGGAGAGCAGCCGCTACGCCATGGCCCTCATGAGTGCCAACCTCTTTGGCAATCCTTCCCGCCGGATGACCATGATCGGCGTCACCGGCACCAAGGGCAAGACCACCACCACCCATATGATCAAGAGCGTGCTGGAAGCCGCAGGCCGGAAGGTGGGCATGATCGGCACCAACGGCATCTACTTCATGGGCCACCATCAGGAGACTGCCAACACTACCCCCGAGAGCTATGAGCTGCAGAAGACCTTCCGGGAGTTCCTGGATGCCGGCTGTGATACTGCTCTGATGGAAGTGTCCAGTCAGGGCCTGATGATGGATCGCGTGGCAGGCATCCACTACAATGTGGGCGTCTTCACCAACCTGTCGCCTGACCACATCGGCCCCGGCGAGCACAAGACCTTTGAGGAATACCGCAGCTGGAAGGGCCAGCTCTTCAAGCGCTGCGACGTGGGTGTGGTGAACATCGACGACGAGAACACCGAAGCCCTGCTGGAAGGCCACACCTGCAAACTGGTGACATACGGATGCAGCGAGAAGGCCGACTACCGTGCAGGCAGCTATCAGCTGCTCCGCACCCATGATTTCCTCGGCGTGCAGTTCCATGTCTCCGGCAAGGACGATATGGACGTCAAGGTGAATATGCCCGGTGAGTTCAGCGTCTACAATGCGCTGGCCTGCATCGCCGTGGGCAAGGTGCTGGGCCTGCCGGATGCTGCCATCCATGAGGGTCTGGCCAACTGCACCGTCAAGGGCCGGGTGGAGCTGGTGCCCATCAGCCGGAAGTTTACCATCCTGCTGGACTACGCCCACAACGAAGTTTCCACCGAGAGCCTGCTCACCACCCTGCGGGCCTATAAGCCCCATCGGCTGGTGGTGGTGTTCGGCTGCGGCGGTAACCGCTCCAAGCTGCGCCGCTACGGCATGGGCGAGATCTGCGCAAAGATGGCCGATTTCTCCATCCTCACCGAGGACAACAACCGCTTTGAGAAGGTGGAGGACATCATTGCCGACATCCGCGAGGGCATGAAGAAGGGCAACCCGAATGCAAAATTCGTGGAGATCCCCGATCGTCTGGATGCTCTGCACTACGCAGTGGATCACGCGCAGGAGGGCGACCTCATCGCCGTCATCGGCAAGGGCCACGAGACCTACCGCGACCGGATGGGCGTCAAGACCCCCTTCCTGGAGCGGGAGCTGTTGGAAGAATACGCCCAGCAGATCGGTCTGGAATAAGGCCGGAGCTTCATCGGCGTCTCCACAGACAGTATTGAACCTAAAGGGCATGGTCCCTCCTGTGTGCAGAGGCGGGCCGCGCAGAAAAAGCGCAGACTGCCGGGAACATTCAGGTTGTAAAAAATGCTGTTTATGATTTTCTTATCTTAATAGACGACAGGCTGACAGCACGGCACAAAGACCTCCGGGAGATGTCTCCCGGGAGGACGGCTGCTGGCGGCGTTTGCAAAGAAGGAGAATTGATATGGCTGAACTGCGTAATAAAAAAATGCGAAGGGTAAAGTGATCTTCCGCGAGGGAGAACAGGCGGCGATTCCCTGCATGTATGATATCCTGACCGCTGTGGTCGGTATCTACGTCAATTATGGCAAGCCGAACCAGAAAGAGCTGGTCGTCCTGAATCCTGACCGGGATGTGTCTTTCTTCGGCGAGATGAACCTTGTGGAGAGAACACTCCCCGCTCTGCAACGGCAGTGGCTCTGAGCGACTGCACCCTACGGGTCATCACGGAGGAAAATCTGAACGAATACTTCAAGCTCCGTCCCTTCTTTGTCCTGCAGCTGATGCAGCAGATGAGCGGCCGTCTTCGTGCGCTGACCAAGGACTACATGGAAGTGCAGAAGGTCCTGGCAGAGAATGCCGCCTGCGAAAAGACCGGCAGCAAGAAGTCTTCCGGCCCGCTGGAGAAGCTGAACTTCTTCGCAAACATCTGGAAGAAGCAGAATTTCTGATAAAATCCCAAAAGGGGCTGTTGCATTTTACAACAGCCCCTTTCTGCTTTTTATGAGATAAACGGGTGTGCCCACTTGTGGCGGGGATTTAACTTTCTGCTTTCGCAAGGTTGCTATTCGCTCCGCGGGCCAGAGGTCAGCAGGAGGCAAGGCCCGCTCAAGGGCCGAAGCAGACGCTGGAAGCCGCAACCCGGTGTCAAGAGCTGCACGCTCTTAACGATCTTGAAGAAGAAGTCGAAGCCACAAAAACCTTGATGTCGCGCCGTTCGGCGCTGACATCTTAACGGTTTTTACGCTTCTCCGATTTACGGCTTCGCCACCGCCGAACCTCTCACTAGCGGGTACTTTTCTGGTTCTCTTTTGGTACGCAAAAGAGAACATTTCTCTGCATTCAAAGCAATCTGACCCTTCGCGTCAGCGAACCCTCCGCCCCATTCGCGCTGCCATCACTGCCTTTGTTTCTCAAGTTAATTCTGTTCTGTTAATGCCTTCTGAGCCTTTTCCTCGGGGATGAGATTGGTCATGCTCTTGAGGCTGATGCCGATGGTGGAGAGGTTGTGCAGCATGGCCGAAGCGGCAGGCTGCAGGATGCCCAGTGCACCCAGTGCGATGAGGCCGGAGTTGAAGGTCAGCACAAAGCGGTAGTTGGCGCTGACCCGGCGCTGCAGGGCGTTGGCGATGGTCTTCAGGATGACCAGCTCTTCCAGACTGTCGGCCTTGATGGTCACGTCTGCGATCTCCCGGGCGATGGCGGCACCGGAGTTGATGGCGATGCCCACATCAGCTGCAGACAGGGCGGGGGAGTCGTTGATGCCGTCGCCGATCATCACCACGGTGTGGCCTTCAGCTTTGGCTTTCTGTACGAATGCGGCCTTGTCTTCCGGCAGGACTTCGGCGAAGAACTGATCCACGCCGACCTGCTTTGCGATGGCAGCGGCGGTGCGCTCGCTGTCGCCGGTCATCATAACGGTGTTGGTGATGCCCAGCTTCCGCAGTTCGTGCAGCACGCGGGAAGCTTCCGGACGCAGGGGGTCAGCGATGCAGAGCACGCCGGCCAGCCGGCCCGAAGCGGCCAGATAGAGGTGAGAGTATTCTGGCTCAAGGGCGTCGAACTTCTCCTGCTCGTCGGCAGGGATGGTGCAGTGCTCATCCTCGAAGACGAAGTGATGGCTGCCGATGACGACCCGTTCGCCGCTCACCCGGCTTGCGATGCCGTGAGCCACGATATATTCCACCTCGGAGTGCATCTCTTCGTGGGAGATGCCGCGGCGCTTGGCCTCACGCACCACGGCGTTTGCCATGGAGTGGGGGAAGTGCTCCTCGAGGCAGGCAGCCAGTTGCAGCACCTCGCTCTCGGTGCAGCCGGAGAAGGGCACGACCTTGACCACCTTGGGAGTGGCGTGGGTGAGAGTGCCGGTCTTGTCGAACACGATGGTGTCAGCCTTGGCCAGAGCTTCCAGATACTTGCCGCCCTTGACGGTGATATGGCTTGCGCCGCATTCCCGCATGGCAGAGAGGACGGCCAGCGGCATGGAGAGCTTGAGGGCACAGGAGAAATCCACCATCAGGCAGGAGATGGCACGGGTAGCGTTGCGGGTCAGAACGTAGGTGACGACCGTAGCGCCCAGGCACCAGGGCACCAGACGGTCGGCCAGGGCCAGTGCACGGTTCTCAGTGTTGGACTTGAGCTTTTCGGACTCCTCAATCATGGAAACAATCTTATCATAGCGGTTGGAGCCGCCCACAGCTTTGGCAGTCAGGACGCACTCACCCTCTTCCACCACAGTTCCGGCATAGACGGTGGCACCGACGGTCTTCCGCACCGGCATGGATTCGCCGGTGAGAGCGGCCTGATTCACCATGGCCTCGCCTTCCAGCACGGTGCCATCCAGCGGGATCATATTGCCGGAGCGGACGACGATCTCATCGCCGGGACGGACTTTGGTCAGGGGAACCAGAACCTCGGTATCCTGAGAACGCACCCAGACCTTATCGACATTCAGGGCCATGCTGCGGGCCAGGTCGTCCAGACTCTTCTTGCGGGTCCACTCTTCCAGCAGGGAGCCGACATTAAGCAGGAACATGACTGAGCTTGCGGTGCCGAAGTCCTGCCGCAGGAGGGAGACGCCGATGCTCAGGGCATCCAGCACTTCGACCTCCAGCTTGCGGTGCCACAGGCAGCGCAGACCCTTCCACAGGAACTTGATAGAGCGCATCACGGTGTATGCTGCATCGAGGGGTGCGGGCAGGAACAGCTTGCGCAGTACCCGGCCTGCCAGCAGGTCATACATCTTTTCCTGATATTCCTGATTGATGCGGCGACTGTCGGCGCTGGTAACCAGTGCATCCAGCTCCGGATCATCAAAGCGGTAGCCGCTCAGAGCAGCCACAGCGGCCTTGCGGGAACCAGTGTAGCAGACCACCACATCGCCGGTGCGCTCATAGACCTTGGCCTTGGCCACGGCGTCATGATGGTTCAGATAAGCTTCCAGCACATCGGCACGGTGCAGGGTCATCCGCACATTGCAGACGTGCACCCGCATCCGACCTTTGCTTTCATGAAGAATAGTACATTTCATAGATGAATATCCTCTGTGTATTGTCAAGTCAAACAAAAGAGCCGCCCCACGGGCGGCTCAGGGGCTGTAAGATCAGTCGTTGGACTCAGTGTTCTCAGCCTCAGCGGTGTCCTCGATGACCTCGGACTCAGCCTTGGCAGCGCGGGCCTCGTTGATGGCCTTTGCGTCCTCGAGAATGTCACCAGCCTGCTCCTGCACCTTGCTGACGGTCTCCATGGTGCAGTCCTTCATGCGCAGCACAGCAGCGGTGGTCTGGGTGTAGACCTTCTTGGCATCGCTGCTGGACAGCAGCTTGAAACCGGCGGAACCAAACAGAGTACCTGCAGCAAACAGAGCAATTTTCTTAATATCGACCATAATAATATACCTTCCTTACATCTTTTTTCCCCACATACCGGCGGGCAGGGGGTGAGTGTTTCTGCGGATATTATAACGCGGTTTTGGGAATTTTCAAGACTTTTTGATGATGTTAGGGCATATTAACATTTTACGGCAAGTAGTTAGAAATATCTATCTCTATGTGTTTTTTAAGGCAAACTACAGTTTGTATTTTCAAACAAACTGGGGAAGGTATGGAGCAGAAGGCCCGGAGCTGCATCTTATCGGCCGGGCAGTCCGGCAGTTCCCTGCCAGCTATCGCAAATAAATTTGTGGTTGAGCCGCCAGGCAGCGAACCACCCTCCGCCCGGCCTCCGGAGGTGGATGCTGCTGAAACGCAGTTCCCGGGGGCATCTTCTTTGATTTCAAAAGCTGCTTCCCGCCGCCGCGAGGGATTTTCCGGCGAAGCGGCTTTTCAGCTCGCCGGGAAATACCGGAGCAGGCGGCTCAGAGTTGCATCTTATCGGCAGGAAACCGCCCTCCGCCCGGCCTCTGGGAGCAGGCTGCCACCTTTAAACAGGTGTTTTACCGAAAAGTAGTCTCCGCGAAACTTTCCACCCCGCCGGAAAGTGCAAAAAATTTTATCCTTGGTCTTGCACTCAACCGTGTATTCATTGTACAATAAAAATCGTGCGAAAAAATAACGACAGGGCCGGAGCTTTTCCGCAGCCCGTGACCATAAGTGAGGAAGAATATGAAACAGAATGATATCCGGGTGCTTGCGCTGGATCTGGACGGCACCTTGACCAACGACCAGAAAATCGTCACCCCCCGCACCCGCGCCGCACTGGACGCTGCCGCCGCCAAAGGCGTGACCATCGTGCTGGCCTCCGGCCGGCCTACGGCAGGCATCATGCCGCTGGCAAAGGAACTGGAGCTGGAGAAAAAGGGCGGCTGCATCCTGGCCTATAACGGCGGCTCCATCATCGACTGCGCCACCGGAGAGAACCTTTACCGCAAGCAGCTGGACCCCAAGTATATCCCGGAGCTCTGCGCCTTTGTAAAGGAGCAGGGGGTGGCGATCCTCACATATAATAAGCAGGGCGTTGTTTCAGAAAGCCCCGAGGACGAATGGGCTCTGCGGGAGTGCTTCACCTGCAAGCTGCCCATGCAGAAGGTGGATGACCTTGCTACTTATGTGGATTACCCCATCTGCAAGATGCTCATCACGCTGGACCCCGTCCGCCGGGATGAGGTGCTGGCCGCTGGCAAAAAGCGGTTTGAGGGGCAAATCGACCTCTATCCTTCCAGCCCCTTCTTTATTGAGGCGGTGCCTCTGGGGGTCGCCAAGGACGTGAGCCTTGCAGGCCTGCTGGAAAAGAAGGGCCTGACCCGCGATAACCTCATGGCCTGTGGTGACGGCCTGAATGACCGCTCCATGATCCGGTTCGCCGGGGTGGGTGTGGCCATGCAGAACGCTGAGCCTCCCGTAAAAGAGGATGCCGACTATGTGACGCAGGCCGACAATAACCACGATGGCGTGGCTGAAGCCATCGAGAAGTTTATTCTGTAATGTGAAAGGAACCTTTATCAATGCCGCGCAACTTAGTTTTATTCGATCTGGAATGGAATATCGGCTATGAGTCTTATATCTTCAATTATCATGGAGTCCAACAGAACCTCCGGGGCGAGATCATCGAGATCGGTGCCGTCAAAATCGACGAGGACGCCAATGTGCTGGATACCTTTTCCATCCACCTCCGCCCCCGCATCTTCCGGAAACTGCAGCACCACATCGCCAAAGTCACCGGTCTGACTCAGGAAGATCTGGACCAGGGTGCCCCCATCGTGCAGGGCCTGCGCCGGTTCATGCAGTGGTGCGGCCCCGACGCCGAGTTTGCCGAGTGGGGTCTGGACGATGTGCCTGTCCTCAAGCAGAACCTTTTCCTCTGTAATCTGGACGAGAGCCGCCCCACGGTCTGGTACGATTTGCAGCAGATCTTCCTGCGGGAACATCCCCGCAAGGAAGGGGAGGGACTGAAGCTGGAAAATGTCGTCACCCGTCTGGGCATCCCCATGGAGCGACAGTTTCATGATGCCCTTTCTGACACCCTTTATACGGCAGATGTCTGCCGTCAGCTCGACCTGCGGGCCGGTCTGGCCGCATACCCCACAGAGGACGAGAGCCTGCGGCAGAGTCTCTGCTCCACGCCGGGGGATTACCGGGACTTCACCGTGTTCCGGGGCTATCTGGAACAGTCCCTCTGGAAGAACGACCCCAAAGTTGGTACAGCAAACTGCCCCGTCTGCGGTGCAGCCCTGCAGCCCGACGATGTGTGGCTGAAAAAAGGCAGCAGCGGATGGTATACCCTGTCCCAGTGCCCTGTCTGCGCCGGAAAGAACGGCGAAGCGGGAAAGGGCGTCTTCCAGCGGTATAAGCTGGCCCGGAGGGACGGTCTGCACTGGAGCTTTGCCCGCTGTCTTCAAATGCCGGATGCCGAGAGTCTGCACCGCTGGGAGCGGGAGCGCGCCAAACAGCTGGAACGTCAGCGCCTGAAGGCAGAAAAGCAGGCAGCAGAAGCCGAAAAAAATCACTGAAAAACAGAAGATCGTGCAGGAAAATACCCGCTTTTTTCGTATCATAAAGAGGGAGCAGAACGAAAAAAGACAAAAATGCTCAGATTTTGTTCATCTCCCGGTCACAGATGCTGGATATACTATGATGCATATGAGAGACCGGAAATGAAAGGAATGGTACAGGGAACATGGAGACCACGCTCATCGATTGGCTCCACCAGCTGGGCACGCTGGAATACTGGGAAACGCTGCTGGACAGTTTTGAGGGCCTTGGCCCTGTCGCGCCCATCCTGCTGGCAATGGTGGAGTCTATCTTTCCGCCGCTGCCCCTCATCGCCATCGTGGCCCTGAATGTGGCGGCTCACGGCGGGCTGCTGGGATTCCTGTACAGCTGGGTCGGTGTTGCAGCGGGCGGAACGGTGGTGTTCCTGTTCTGGCGGCGGGTGATCAAGCGCTTTTTCTGGAAGTTTGCTTCCCGCTCGCAGAAACTGCAGAAGGCGCAGCAGTGGGTCAGCCATGTGGATACGGCCAGTCTGTTTATGCTGGCGGTGCTGCCCTTTACGCCCACATCTTTCCTGCATCTGGCCTTCGGCATCTCGGATTTTGACGAGAAAAGATACCTCATCACCCTTCTGCTGGGCAAAGCGGTCATGGTGGCCATGATGGCCCTCTTCGGGCAGTCGCTGGTCAGCTCCCTGCGGAACCCGGTGTATCTCATCCTTGCCATCGCCATCTGGGCGGGGATGTACTGGGTGAGCAAAAAGTTCTGCAAGAAACATGACCTGAACGGCTGAAAGTGCTATAAAACGCTGTGCCGTTGGAAAGAGCTTGACTTTCTGAGAAAATGCATATCATGAAAGTATGAAGGAAGACATTGCTCTATAAGTTTTCACCTATGAGCAGCAAAACGCCCCCGGTAGTGACGTACCGGGGGCGTTTTGCTTGCGGGGAATTCGTGCTTACCGGCCTTGAACTGTTCGTCAAGCCACTTGCCAATGCAATGAGCCACTACATTAGCTGCGACGGACAGAATGAAGGAAGATAATGTCTCCATAAGCGCTTTCACCTCCCTCCCCATTGTTATGGAGTCGGAAGGCCGACGCTTACCGGATACCATAAATTTCGACAAAACACAAGAAATGCCGCAGTACAGCATCCGGACTGTACTGCGGCATTTCGCTTTTTATGAAGTTTTAGCTCTCGGCCAGATTGCCGGTGTAGAGCTGGTAATACTTGCCCTTCTTGGCGATAAGCTCATCGTGGCTGCCGCGCTCGATGATGCGGCCCTGTTCCAGAACCACGATGCAGTCTGCATTGCGGACGGTGGAGAGGCGGTGGGCGATGACGAAGCTGGTGCGGCCATACATCAGGCCGTCCATGCCGCGCTGCACCAGAGCCTCGGTGCGAGTATCGATGGAAGAGGTGGCCTCGTCCAGGATCAGCACCGGCGGGTCAGCGACAGCGGCCCGGGCGATGGCCAGCAGCTGGCGCTGGCCCTGAGACAGGTTGGCACCATCGCCGGTCAGCATGGTGTTATAGCCGTCGGGCAGGCGTTTGATGAAGCCATCGGCGTTTGCCAGACGGGCAGCGGCAATGCACTCCTCATCGCTGGCGTCCAGACGGCCATAGCGGATGTTCTCCATGACCGTGCCGGTGAACAGGTGGGTGTCCTGCAGCACGATGCCCAGAGAGCGGCGGAGGTCGGACTTCTTGATCTTGTGGATGTTGATGCCGTCGTAGCGGATCTTGCCATCCTGAATGTCGTAGAAGCGGTTGATGAGGTTGGTGATGGTAGTCTTGCCGGCACCGGTGGAGCCGACAAAGGCGATCTTCTGGCCCGGACGGCCATAGAGGTTGATGTCGTGCAGGACGGTCTTGCCCGGCACATAGCCGAAGTCCACATCGGTGAAGGTGATGTCGCCTTCCAGTTTGTGGTAGGTGGTGGTGCCGTCATGATGGGGGTGCTTCCAGGCCCAGATGCCGGTGCGCTCCTCGGTCTCAACAAGGTTGTCGTTCCGGTCGTACTTGGCGTTCACGAGGGTGACATAGCCTTCGTCCTTTTCGCTGGGCTCGTCCATCATCTTGAAGATGCGCTCTGCACCGGCCAGTGCCATGATGATGCTGTTGGCCTGCATGGAGACCTGGCTGATGGGCATGTTGAAGCTCTTGTTCAGGGCCAGGAACGCCATAACGGTGCCCAGCGTGATGCCGCCTGCGCCGCTGACGGCCATGGCAGCACCCACCAGAGCGCAGATGGCGTAGCTGATGTTGCCCAGCTGTGCAGTGATAGGCATGATGATGTTGGCGAAGCTGTTGGCCTGCTTGGCGCTCTCCTTGAGCTTGTTGTTCAGCTCCCGGAAACCTTCCAGAGCCTTCTGCTCGTGGGTGAACACCTTGACGACCTTCTGGCCCTCCATCATCTCTTCGATGTAGCCGTTCACCTTGCCCAGGTCACGCTGCTGTGCAATGAAATATTTGCCGCTCTGCTGGGTGATCTTCTTGGAGCAGAAGAGCATCAGGGCAACCATCAGCATGGTGACGATGGTGAGCTGCCAGCTCAGCATGCACATGCTGGCAAAGACGGATACGATGGTGATGGCGCTGGAGATCAGCTGAGGGATGCTCTGGCTGAGCATCTGGCGCAGGGTATCCACATCGTTGGTGTAGACAGACATGATATCGCCGTGGGGATGGGTGTCAAAGTAGCTGATGGGCAGGCTCTCCATGTGGGTGAAGAGCTGGATGCGCAGGTTGCGCAGGGTGCCCTGGGTGACATTGACCATGATGCGGGCATTGAGCCATGCGGCCAGAATGCCCACCACGTAGATGCAGCCTACCCGCAGCAGCGCACCGGCCAGCGGAGCAAAACTGGGGCTCTGCTGCTGGGTCATGGGAACGATATAATCATCGACGAGAGTCTGCAGAAAGAGGCTTGCCTGCACATTGGCCAGAGCACTGACCACGATGCAGATGAGCACGATGATGCAGTGGGGCAGATAGTGCTGGAACACTTCCGCCATGATGCGCTTGAGCAGCAGGCCGGGATTCTCGACTTCGGGTTTGGGGCCGCCCATGCCGCGGGGGCCGGGGCCGTGCACCACTTTTGCTTTCTGTTCTGCCATTACTGCTCACCTCCCTGTTTGTCAAAGTCGCCGCCGCCCTGGGTCTGGCTGTTGTAAACTTCCTGATAGATCTTATTGGTCTTCAGCAGCTCCTCGTGGGTGCCCAGACCGTTGATCTGGCCGTTATCCAGGACAAGGATACGGTCGGCATCCTGCACCGAGGAGATACGCTGTGCGATGATGATCTTGGTGGTGCCGGGGATCTCTTCCCGGAATGCTTTCCGGATCTTGGCATCGGTGGCGGTATCCACAGCACTGGTGGAGTCATCCAGAATGAGCACCTTCGGCTTGCGCAGCAGGGCACGGGCGATGGTCAGGCGCTGTTTCTGGCCGCCGGAAACGTTGGAGCCGCCCTGTTCAATCCAGGTGTCATACTTCTCGGGGAAGCGCTCAATGAACTCATCGGCGCAGGCCAGTTTGGCCACCCGCATACACTCTTCCCGGGTGGCGTTCTCATCGCCCCAGCGGAGGTTGTCGAGGATGGTGCCGGAGAACAGGACGTTCTTCTGGAGCACCATGGAGACCTCCCGGCGGAGGACATTGAGGTTGTAATCCCGGACATCCACACCGCCCACGCTGACAGTGCCGGACTCGGCATCGTACAGGCGGGGGATGAGCTGCACCAGACTGGACTTTGCGCTGCCGGTGCCGCCGATGATGCCCAGAGTCTCGCCGGGCTTGATATCGAAGGTGATATCGTTCAGGACGGGCTGGCCGGAGCCGTGCTTATACTTAAAGGTAACATGGTCGAACCGGATGCTGCCATCCTTGACTTCCTGCACGGGAGCCTTGGGGGCAGGCAGGTCGGTGGTCTCGTCCAGCACTTCCACGATACGCTTGGCAGAAGCGGCGGACATGGAGATCATGACGAACGCCATGCTCAGCATCATCAGGGCCATCAGGATATTCATGATATAGCCGAACAGGGCATTCAGCTGACCGGTGGTCAGGGCACCGCGGAGGATGTACTTGGCACCGAACCAGCTCAGTGCGATGTTGCAACCGTAAACAGCCACCAGCATGGCAGGGTTATTGAAGCTCAGGCGGCTCTCGGCGTTGACGAACTGCTTATACAGGCCCTCGCAGGCTTTGGTATACTTTTCGTTCTCAAAGCCCTCCCGGACAAAGCTCTTGACCACACGGATGGCGGAGACATTCTCCTGCACCGAAGCGTTCAGGTTATCATAATTCCTGAACACCCGGTCAAAAATTTTGAACGTAGGCACCATGATGCCTGCCAGCACAGCCACCAGAAAAGCGACTGCGATGACAAAGATGAGAGCCAGCGGGCCGCCGATCATGAAGGCCATGAAGAGAGCAAACACCAGATGCACCGGCGCACGCACGCACATCCGCTCGATCATCTGGAATGCGTTCTGCACGTTGGTCACGTCGGTGGTCATACGGGTGACCAGACCGGCAGTGGAAAACTTATCGATGTTCGAGAAGGAATAGTGCTGGATGTTTTCATACATGGCATCGCGCAGATTGCCTGCGAAGCCGGTGGATGCCTCGGCGGCGTATTTGCCGGCCAGCACACCCAGCAGAAGGGCGATGACAGCCACCACGAAGGTGAGCAGGCCATACTTGAGGATGGCATTCATATCGCCCTTCTCAATGCCCAAATCGATGATGAAGGCCATGATGGTAGGCAGCAGGATATCCATGACTGCTTCCAGCGCGGCAAACACCGGCGTGAGGATGGCGGAGCGCTTGTATTCGCCAAGGTGAGACACAAGCTTTTTTATCATTCTCTGAACCTCCTTTTGGTAAATTGTTTGAAACAAAACAATTCTATACAAAACAATTTAAATGTCAATGCCTTTTCCAAAGTTTCGAAAAAAGTTCATATTTAGGGGTGGAAGATGTAGGAAGAGGCAGGGGGCTGCATTTCATCGGCAGGGCAGTCCGGCGGTTCCTGCCCGCTATCGCAAACAAGTTTGCGATTGAGCCGCCTGACAGGAAACCACCCTCCGCCCCGCCTCTGGAGGCGGGTGCTGGCTGAAACGAAATTTCTGGAGACGTCCTCTTCGGATACAAATGCTGCTTCCCGCCGACGCGATGGGATTTTCCGGCGAAGCGGCTTTTTAGCTCGCCGGGAAATCCCGGAGCAGGAGGCCCAGGACTGCATCTTATCGGCGGGGCAGTCCGGCGGTTTCCTACCCGCTATCTCAAACAAGTTTGCGATTGAGCAGCCTGACAGGAAACCGCCCTCCGCCCCGCCTCCGATGGTGGGTCGGCTGGTCCCACCCTTCTTCTCACTTGAGTCCCTGATACAGTTTATTCAGCAGCCGCAGCAGTTCGGCGTTCTCTTCCTCAGTCAGGAGGCTGGCCACGTATTCATCGGTCTGGTGAAACACCCGCATGGAGTTTTCGTGGAACTGCCGTCCTTTCTCGGTGAGAACGAGCTGTTTGAGCCGGGCATCCTGCTCAACGCTCTGCCGGGCGATGTAGCCCTTGCGCTCCATGAGCTGCAAAATGTTGGTGACGGTGGAGCGGGTGATGGAAAACTCCCGCTCAATGTCCCGCTGGAACACCGGCTTATCCGGGTGGTTATAGAGGTATTCCATGATCCAGCCGTGCATGGGGGTCACGGTCTCTACACCGATGCAGCGGGCATTCTGGTTGATCTTGCGGAAAATGAGGTTGTCTACCCGGCGCATCTGGGCCGGGATGACCTGCGGTGCCTCCCAGGGCGGGGCGATGGGAGAGCAGGCGGGTTCGGTCTGTTTACACATGAGATATCATCCTTTGTTTGTTCGATGCCTGAACTGTTTCACATAAAACAGTTCGATACAGGAGCATTATGGCACAAAAAAAGAGGGCCGTCAACCCTCTTTCGCGTCAGTCCCATCTGCCCATGCCGGTGAGAATGGACATGGCCAGCTCCGGTTTGTTGGTCACAAGGACATCCACCCCCATCTGGATGAGGGAGCGCAGCTGCTCCCGGCTGTCATCCAGTGCAGGCCATGGTGCGGTTTTGTAGCCGTGGTCGTGTGCATTGGTGTTGGTGGCAGCGTCCCGGAAAAAAGCATGGTATTCGGGGCCTACGTAATCCACCGGAAAATCGAACTGGGAGACGTAGTTCACAAAGTTGATCTGCCGATACCACTCCTGCACGATCTGCAGCATATTTTTGCCCGGGAAGTTGGAATAGTTGCAGTCGATGCGGTCTTTCAGAAAGTAGAGCAGGGCAGAATTCTCCTCATCCAGGTCGTTGGAGTCCTGCAGCAGAGCCATGGCTTCGTTGGCAGCCTGAGGGCCGGAAAGCTTGTCCAGCACCGGGTCACCCTCCTCGAGGCCCAGCTGTTCCCAGTTGTCACGGGCAGGATAGAAGAGGGATTCCATGTTCAGCGACATGGCGCAGGTGGCGAGCTGGGGCATCTGCTCCTTGACCTTCCGCAGCAGGTCATATTCAAAGGAGGTGACAACGACCTTGTCTTCCACTCCGGCGTCTACGATGGCCTGCAGGGTCTTCTCCACCAGAAGGTCATAGTCCTTGCCCAGATAGGGCTTCATCTCCATGTGAATCATCTTCATCTCCCTGCCGATGTCCAGCACCTCGGCGGGGGTGGGCATCCGCTCCCCGGCAAACTCCGGGCTTTTCCAGCTACCCACGTCCAGTTTCCGCAGCTCGTCGAAGGTCATATCCGGGATGTTGCCGTGGACGCCGGCCTTGAGGTCGGTGAGGTAGTCGTGGGCCACGATGAGCTGGTCGTCTTTGGTGAGCTGGACGTCGAACTCGATGCCGTCTGCCCCAAGTGCTTTGGCCAGACGGAACGCAGCCAGTGTATTTTCGGGTGCAAGGTTCGATGCACCCCGGTGTGCAATGATGATGGGACGCATGGCCCGGGCCTCCTTCGGGAAAGAGAATGTTATGCACCATGATACACGTTTTTTCCTCAGCCGTCAACGACGGCGTTTCGCGGAAGCTTTTTATAGGCATGGTTTTGATGCAGAGGACCGCAGCAGTGGGGGGGATACCGCGCACAGCCCGCCCGAAAGCTGCAAGACCCGCTCAATTTGGGATAAAGTACGACTTTTATCGTCAAAACGACGAAAAATAAAGCTGTTTTTTAGCACTTTTCACGAGAAAAAAACAAAAAATGCTCCATTTCTCTCCCATCTGTTTCTTCCCAACGGACACTCAGTTATGATAAGATTATAGCGTAGGTACTGGCCGGGACACCGGCACTTTGAGAATAAGGAAAATGGAGTGTTTTGCTATGACTGAGTTCAAGCCCATCAAGGAAGGCAAAGTCCGCGAGATCTACGACAACGGCGACAGCCTCATCATGGTCGCTACCGACCGCATCTCCGCATTCGATGTTATCTTAAAGAATAAAGTCACCAACAAGGGAAAAGTGCTCACCCAGATGAGCCGTTTCTGGTTCGATTATACCCGCGACCTGCTGCCCAACCATATGCTCAGCGTGGACGTGAAGGATATGCCGGAGTTCTTCCAGACTCCCGCCTTCGAAGGCCGCAGCATGAAGTGCCGCAAGCTGACCATGCTGCCCATTGAGTGCATCGTCCGCGGCTACATCACCGGCAGCGGCTGGGCCAGCTACCAGAAGACCGGCAAGGTCTGCGGCATCCAGCTGCCCGAGGGCCTGAAAGAGTCTGAGAAGCTGCCGGAGCCCATCTACACTCCCTCCACCAAGGCAGAGATCGGCGACCACGACGAGAATATCTCCTATGAGCAGAGCATCGATGTGCTGGAAAAGCAGTTCCCCGGCCACGGCAAAGACTACGCCACCAAGCTGCGGGATTACACCATCGCCCTGTACAAGAAGTGCGCAGAGTATGCCCTGAGCCGCGGCATCATCATCGCCGATACCAAGTTCGAGTTCGGTCTGGATGAGAATGGCAATGTGATCCTGGGCGATGAGATGCTCACCCCGGATTCCTCCCGCTTCTGGCCGCTGGAAGGCTACGAGGCCGGTCATGGCCAGCCCTCCTTCGACAAGCAGTTCGTCCGCAACTGGCTGCTGGCCAACCCCGACAGCGGTTACGACCTGCCACAGGATGTCATCGATAAGACCATCGCCAAGTACGAGGAAGCTTACGAGATGCTCACCGGCAAAAAGCTGTAAGAACGATTCAACTTCTTCTGCCTGCTCCGTGGAAAACCGGAGCGGGCTTTTTTGCGTTGCAGAAACCGGTTTTCCTCTTGAATGGGGCGGTGGGTGGTGTTACAATAACACAGACAACGGCAGCGGGGCCGTGACAAGGAGAAGGAAATGCGTCAGGAGCAGTTCTTTCTGAGTGCCCCGGGCCGCTCAATGCCGGAAGTCGTTTTCATCCGCATCGCACACGGTCCGAAGGGCCTTTTTGTTCCCATTCTGTGTTGCCTGGGGACAAAAATTATTGTCATTCGGTGCACCCTGTTTATGAAAACAGCTTCTGAAACGCAGAATGCCGCGCGCGGCGGCGAAAGGAAACAACATGGAGATCAGCACGCGGGATAAGATCCTACAAATCCTCAACCAGTACATCATCATCACCCTGAGTATCAGCATCACCACCATCGGCGTCTATTTCTTCAAATTCCCCAACAACTTCGTGTTCGGCGGCGTCACCGGTTTTGCCGCCCTTGTAGCAAAGCTCACCCCCATGTCGGCCTCGTCCTTCTCGTCCTGGGCAAACGTTATCCTGCTGATTCTGGGCTGGATCTTCCTCGGCAAGAAGTTCGCCATCAGCACCGGCTGGGCCACGCTGGTCATGAACATAGAGCTGGCCCTCTTTGAGAAATATGTCCCCCTCAGCGGCCCTCTCTCCGACCAGCCCATGCTGGACCTGGTCTTTGCCATTGCCCTGCCTGCCATTGCAGCGGCCCTGCTTTTTAATGTGGGCGCATCCTCCGGCGGCACCGATATCCTTGCCCTCATCCTGAAAAAGTATACCCACATCCAGAACACCGGTGCGGCCCTCTTCGTCACCGACCTTGTGATGGTCATTGCGGCCTGCTTCGTGTTCGACCTGTATACGGCCCTTTACTCTTTTGTGGGTCTGACGGTCAAGAGTCTGGTCATTGATGCCGTGCTGGAGCAGATGAAAATGTGCAAGGCCATCCTCATCATCTGCGACGACAAAGACCCCATCTGTGATTTTGTCATCCACAAGCTGGTGCGCGGTGCGACCTACACCCCCTGCTATGGTGCCTACACCGACCGGCCCCACTACATGATCTACACCACCCTGACCCACCGCGAGGCACTGCAGCTGCAGTCCTTTATCCACAAGGAAAACCTCAATGCGTTCATCTCCATGCTCAGCACCACCGAGGTGTTCGGCAAGGGATTCAACCACGCATAAACAGGAGAATATCAGAACAGTGCACCCGCTGCGCCTGCCAAGCGCAGCGGGTGCATTTTTGTTAGAGGGGGAAAGGCGACTTTTAGTCTGCCGGGAAATACCGGAGCAGGAGGCATGGAGCTGCATCTTATCAGCTGGGGTAGTCCGGCAGTTCCCTACCAGCTATCGCAAACAGGTTTGCGATTGAGCCGCCCGGCAGGAAACCACCCTCCGCCCTGCCTCCGGAGGTAGACCGGCCGGGCGCTGATGTCTCGGGCAACGGCAAGAAGAACACTGAAAACAGATGCCGTTACCCGCCTCCGCAAGGGAATTTTCCGGCGAGGCGGCTTTTTAGCCCGCCGGGAGATACCGGAGCGGGAGGCATGGAGCTGCATCTTATCGGCTGGGGCAGTCCGGCAGTTCCCTGCCAGCTATCGCAAACAGGTTTGCGATTGAGCCGCCCGGCAGGAAACCACCCTCCGCCCCGCCTCCGGAGGTGGGCTACCCGGAAGCTTGCGTCAAATGACAGAAATGCTCTCTTTTCTGTCACCCTGCGCAGAAAACGGGAAAAACGGAAGAGAAAAACCGGACTTTGCATGACCAAATGGAATAAATCTTGTGTACAAGAGAAATTTTTGGCGTTTCTTAACGAATATTAAGATGGACGCTATGACTTTTGTAAGATTCCACGATTATGATAGAACCATCAGGAGGGGCACAGCGAGGTGCCGCTCCCACGGAACGGTATAACGAACGAAGAAACCACCTGCCAAGGAGGAAAAAAGCATGGAGATCAAGAAAGCAGCCACGGCTGGCACTCTGGAATCCAGCGACTGCATGGTGACGGTCGAGCCCGGCGAGGGAAAGATCGATTTCTCTCTGGAGAGCTCTGTCATCCACCAGTACGGCAACCAGCTGCGCAAGGTCGCACTGGAGACCCTGAAGAATCTGGACATCGATAACGTCCGCATCACCATCGTGGACAAGGGCGCTTTGGACTGCACCTTGAAGGCCCGTATCGAAGGCGCTGTGTTCCGCGCTGTTGACCAGTATGAGAATCTGCCCTGGGGAGGTGCCATTCGATGAATAATCCGAACAAGAAGCGCCTGCGCCGCACGATGATGTTCCTGAATGCGCAGAAGCCCGGCCTCATCAAAGACCCTTACATCTATAAGGCCGACTCCCTGATGCTGGATCTGGAGGACGCTGTTGCTGAGAACCAGAAGGACGTCGCCCGTTTCAGCCTGTATCACGCCCTGAAGACCGTGGATTACCGCGGCGCAGAGCGGGTCGTCCGCATCAACGGTCTGGATACTCCCTACTGGCGTGAAGATATCCGCGCTTGCGTGGCCGGCGGCTGCGATTCCATCCGCATCCCCAAGACCGAGCACGCCGAGGATGTCCACCGTGTGGCTCAGGCCATCGCTGAAGACGAGAAGACCTACGGCCGTCCGGAGGGCGAAGTCCTCATCATCGCTGCTCTGGAATCTGCCCGCGGCGTCATGAACGCTCTGGAAATCTGCGAGAGCGACGAGCGTCTGTTTGGCATCGCACTGTCCGGCGGCGACTACACCAAGGACCTGCAGACCCACATCACCGGCACCGGTATTGAGCTGATGGGTGCCCGTCAGCAGATGATCATTGCAGCCCGCGCAGCAGGCGTGCAGTGCTTCGATACCGTTTACACCGACCTGAAGGATATGGACGGCTTCCGCAAGGATGTCGAGAACATCCACCTGATGGGCTTTGACGGCAAATCCATCATCAACCCCCGTCAGATCCCCATCGTCCATGAGATCTTCACCCCGACCCAGAAGGACATCATCTTCGCTGAGAAGGTGGTCAAGGAGATCGACTCCAAGAAGGCTATGGGCATCGGCGTCTTCACCGTTGACGGCAAGATGATCGATATCGCCTTCTACGACGGTGCAAAGCGCACCATCGATCTGGCAAAGGCATCCGGCGTGTATAAGGGGGATTTGTAATTATGATCAACGCAGTCGGCAGAGACATTCCCGAAGAGATCCTTGAGCGCACCGGCAAAGAGGTCTTTCAGGGCAACAACTATAAAGACGGCAAGGCTTTCCAGAAGGCCAGCCCCAAAGTGACCCCCGTGATGCGCAACGACCACGACAAGATGGTCAAGAACATCCACGAGGCTCTGGTCAAGTGCAACGCCCATGACGGCATGACCGTCTCCTTCCACCACCACTTCCGCGAGGGTGATCTCGTGGTCTGCATGGTCATGGAAGAGATCCACAAGATGGGCTTCAAGAACATCACCCTGAGCGCAAGCTCTCTGGGCAAGGCCCATGACGCCCTCGTTCCCATGATCGAGGACGGCACCATCGTCAACATCGAGTCTTCCGGTGTCCGCGGCAAGATCGGCGATGCAATCTCCCATGGCAAGCTGAAGGGTCTGGCCACCATGCGCAGCCACGGCGGTCGTGTCCGCGCCATTGAGACTGGCGAGACTCACATCGATATCGCTTTCATCGGCGCACCTTCCTGCGACGAGTACGGCAACTGCTCCGG